>Ga0315912_10000776_pt1 | contig 48048 bp, 42 predicted proteins | sample VfabasoilMG_FD_204469 | JGI IMG/M metagenome (GOLD analysis project Ga0315912, IMG submission 204469) | Garden soil microbial communities collected in Santa Monica, California, United States - V. faba soil | ecosystem: Environmental > Terrestrial > Soil > Garden | place: USA: California... | reverse complement strand
TATCATCTACGCTTTTGTGGACCTTTTAAACCCCCATGCGATTATTCAATATGGAGGACTTGCCTTGCTCCTCTTTATTATTTTCGCGGAAACCGGACTATTCTTTGGCTTTTTCCTCCCCGGTGATTCTCTTTTATTTATGGCCGGACTTCTGGCGGATTCCAAATACCTTGACCTCTCCGTTGGCCTCCTGATCGTACTCCTTATTATAGCGGCTGTTTCGGGAACCATGGTAGGATATTGGTTTGGCCTGGGTGCTGACCGCTTTTTCAAGAATCGAAAGGAAAACTTCTTTTACAAAAAGAGATACATTGACATGACCCAGGACTTTTACGGACGCTATGGAATGACGGCTTTCCTGGTGGGCAGATTTATACCCATCGTTCGGACCTTCGTTCCCATACTGGCCGGCATGGTCAAAATACCCTTTGGCCGTTTCCAGTTCTATAATATACTGGGGGCTGCGTTGTGGATCACATCCATGGTTATGGCGGGATTCCTGCTGGGAAATTCCTTCCCAAGCATCACCGATCACCTTGAAATCATTGTGGTTTCGATGATCGTTGTGACCAGCGTCCCGGTGATTCTATCCTGGATGAAGCATCAAAAAAAAACGATAGTCGACTGAAGAAATGATGACGCTAATCACCGGTAAAAAGCTGATGCAGCACGACTTGCTGGCCCTTTCGCTGGCCTGCGTGGTGTCACTTCTTTTTGCCAAGAACGTTTCTGAATTTCTTAACACCTGCGGCAAAAAACAAGGGCAATATCACCTGTCTGCGTCGATCGATTCTTCTCGCAGCGTTAATGGTGAGCATGCCTTTTCGTCCGTTCATCAGGCCAAATCGCCAGTTGAAAATCTGATTTACACTTGCAGCCCTTACGCGGTGGCTACCGCCTCGTATAAGGGCCAGCGCTTATTCATATTGGAGGGGATTCCGGTCATTAGCCCTCAACCCGACCGGGATAAACTGGGTCTGCACGGTTATAATGCTTGGGCTGCCGATGCCGGCTCCTCAATTTCTATCACGCAACGAAAACTAATCATATAGATTATTAATTTTGGTATTCCCACCTGTGACTTTCAGGGGGGACTTGCATTCTGTGACTGTAAAGGATCACAACAATGTAAAAAGTAGCTTTTTCTAAACTTAAACTATAAACTTTTAACTATCCTTTTCAACTATGAAAAACTCAAATTCCTTAGTCGACAATTTGAAGTCAGGCTTTGCCGCAGTGGTGATACCGGTGGAAATTGCGCTGGCCGTTCTATTTTTCCTTTATATCCTGGGTAACCCGGACAATTTTCAAGGCGGTAATCCCGAGAATCACCCGCTGCCAGGCAATTACCTGGGTATTGTTTACAAGGGGGGAGTTATCGTACCGATGATCATCGCTTTGTTGATGATGACTGTGACATTTGCTGTTGAGCGCTGGTTGACCATCGCACGTGCAAAAGGAAAATCAAGTGTAAAGAGCTTCGTGCAACATGTTCGCTCGCTCATTACAGCCAACAACATCACACAGGCTATCGAAGTTTGCGACAAGCAAAAGGGTTCTGTTGCCGCCGTTGTAAAGGCTGGTTTGAAAAAATATCATGAGCTGAGCGGTTCACCACTTGAGACAGACAAGAAGATCCTGATGATCCAGAAGGATATCGAAGAAACAACTCAGTTGGAAATGCCAATGCTGGAAAAGAACCTGGTGATCATCGCGACCATCGCTTCGATCGCTACCCTGATGGGACTTCTTGGAACAGTATTGGGTATGATCAAGGCCTTCGCCGCGATGGCTACTGCGGGTGCACCCGATGCAGTTGCGTTGGCGAACGGTATCTCTGAAGCGTTGATCAATACAGCTCTCGGAATTGGAACGTCTGCCCTGGCCATCATCTTCTATAACTATTTCACCAGCAAGATCGATGCGCTGACTTACGGTATTGACGAAGCCAGTTACACCATCGTGCAAAACTTTACAGCTAGAGCGAAAGCTTAATATTCTTAAACCGTACAGGTATGGGAAAAGTAAAAGTTCATCGAACACAACCGTCATTAGATATGACGCCCATGGTTGACCTGGCGTTTTTGTTGGTAACATTCTTTATGCTTACCACCAAGTTTGCGCCGGAGGAGCCCTTGGCAGTCGATATGCCTACATCAACGTCGGAAATCAGATTGCCCGAGACGGATATCCTTACCATCTCCATCTCATCAGACGGCATCGTGTTTTTCAACATGGATGGTAAATACAACCGGGCTGATTTGCTTGAGAAAATGGGGCAGAAATACCAGATCCAGTTTACAGAGGAAGAACGAAACAAATTCGCGCTTTTGCCGAGTATGGGCGTACCCATCCAAAGCATGAAGCAATTTCTCGACCTCGATACCGAATCGCGCAAGCACGTTGAACAGCCAGGTATCCCCTGCGATTCACTCAACAATCAGCTTGCCGACTGGGTGATCTTCTCCCGCATGACTAATCCGAAACTGCGCATCGCTATCAAAGGCGACCGCGATTCGAATTATCCCATCGTAGAGAAGGTGATCAATACGCTTATCGACAATCGGGTTACGCGTTTTAACCTGATTACGAACATGGAAAAAAGTCAGAAACCATCTTAATCTCACACGAACATGGCAGAAATTAGTCAAGGCGGCGGTGGTGGTAAAAAGGATGGAAAAGTCCGAAGTAAGAAAGCCTCAACAAAGATCGACATGACACCGATGGTTGACCTGGCGTTCCTCTTGCTTACCTTCTTCATGCTCACCACAACCTTTAACAAACCTCAGACCATGGAAATCACCATGCCTGAGAAAGTGAAGAAAGACGACGTACAGACCGAAGTAAACGAAAAGAAAGTACTCACTGTTATCTTAGGAGACGACGATAAAGTGTATTGGTACAAAGGGATTACGGATCCAGAAATAAAACTCACCAACTTTTCACAAGATGGAATTCGTAAGGTGTTGTTGCAGGAAAATGCCGTAACGGAAAAAATGATCGTGCTCATCAAACCCGGAAAAGATTCGCGCTACAAAAACGTAGTGGACATCCTGGATGAGATGAACATCACGGACATGCAACGGTACGCCATTGTTAAGATTACGTCAGTTGATGAAGACCTCGTAAAAGAATCGAATTTATGAAAACAGAACAGATAGTTCTCCAGCAATGGGAGGACGTAGTATTTGAAAACAGAAACAAAGACTACGGCGCATACTTCCTCCGGAAAATATATTCCAAACACGTGATCCTTTCTTTGTTGATCACCCTTGGAATTATCGGTTTCGTTCTGGCCTATCCAACCATCGTAGAGTGGATCGCGGGTGCAGATGAAGTGGTCGAAGCCCCCTTGAAGACCGTGAAATACACGGACCTTCAGGCTCCGCCGCCAATTCAGGAAAACACTCCTCCTCCACCAAAGTTGGAAATTCCTCCTCCGGTGAAAACCATCATCAAGTTCTTGCCTCCTAAAGTAACGGAGAAAGAAGTGGTGGAAGAGGAAGAAATGCCGACGATCGAAGAGGTGAAGAAGAATGACATCGGTACAGAGAACATCGAAGGTACCGGCGAGGTGGTCTTCGACGAACCGGTGGCTGAAATCACCCAGGAAGACGGCGATGAAGACAAGATCTTCACCGTGGTTGAACAACAAGCAGAATTTACCGGTGGCTTCGAAGCCATGGCCAAGTTTCTCTACAAGAACCTGAAATACCCTGCCGCTCCCAAGCGTATGGGAATTGAAGGCTCTGTGTTTGTGAGCTTCGTGGTAGACCGCGATGGAAACCTGAGTGATGTTCAGATTGTAAAAGGTATCCACGCTGATTGCGACAAAGAAGCAATCCGGGTTGTTAAGATGATGCCACCCTGGAAACCAGGCAAGCAAAATGGTAGAGCTGTAAAATCACGTTTCGTATTGCCGATCAAATTCAAGCTGGCGCAATGAAATCAGAACCTGACCACTTGAAAGTCACTCCACTGGATGTGATTATGAAGTATTTCGGGTTGGCACTGGCTTCGATTTATGTGATTGTCGGGACGGTCATGATCTGGAATACCGCGCTCTTCAATATTCCCACTCAATATGCACTTCCCCTGGGCAGCCTTTTGGCAGCCTATGGGTTGTTCAGAGGATACCGGGTGTATACGAAATATTTTAAGAATTAAGTTTAGAACACAACATGAAGGCTTCGACCTCCGCTATACTGGTGCTCTTGGCCCTCATGTCGTGTGCTGATCGGGACAAAAAGGGAAACCTTTTGGACACACCCACCGCAGGTTCGATAAGAATCGCGGTGGATGAATCCCTGAAACCGTTGTTAGAAGCCGAAGTCAAAGCGTTCGAAGGAATCTATGTCAATGCCCACATTGATGTTGTGTACACCTCAGAAGCATCAGCAATCGACCAACTGTTGAAGGATAGCGTACGGCTGGCGGTTGTCACGCGCATGCTCGATAAGCATGAGTTGCATGCCATGGATACACAAAAGATCATCCCCGCGCACGAGGAAGTCGCTCTGGAGGGAATCGCCCTCATTGTCCATCCGGACAATCCTGATAGCGTATTTCAAACTGATCTATTGAAAAAAATCCTGACGGGTGAAATCAACTCCTGGAAGCAGGTCCGCCCAAAAGGATCACTCTCTAAACTAGAGGTGGTTTTTGATCAGCCTACTTCCGGCATCCTGCGATTTCTGCAGGATTCCTTAAAAATTGAAAAGCTGGCCAGCCACTGCTTTGCCGTAAACAACAATCCGGCAGTGGTGGATTATGTGGCAAAAACGCCTGGCGCCATCGGCATTATCGGCGTGAGTTGGATCAGCGATTCAGACGATTCAACCACCAACCAATTTCTAAGGCAAGTCAGGGTAGTCGGACTATTTAACGATTCTGATTTTTACCAACCTTATCAGGCTTATATTGCCCAAAAAAGCTATCCGTTTACCCGAAAGGTTATCATGCACAGCCGTGAGGCTCGGGCAGGCCTGGGAAGCGGATTTATGGCCTTTGTGGCCGGCGACAAGGGTCAGCGCGTGGTTTTGAAAGCTGGCTTGGTTCCTGCTACTATGCCTATTCGAATTGTAGAAGTAAGCCAGGACTCCCTGGTCTATTAACTATTAGTAAACCTATGAAACACAGTATTGATACCCTTAAAAAAACGTGGTTTTTGAGTACCAAGACCCTTCTTTTCATTTTTATTACCTCATTCGCCTTTGGTCAGGTACCACCTCCAGAAGTAAAACAGGCTCGCACGGCGCTAGAGGCCGACCAGCCTAAAAAAGCTATTGAGACGCTGAAAAAAGCTACAGCAACGTATCCGACCGATGCCACCATTTGGTACCAGCTCGGTTTGGCGCAGATGGCTGCCGGTCAGCGCAAGGAGGCTGAAATCTCGTTCCAAACTGGTATTGAAAAGAACGATAAAGAACCTTTGAACTACGTCGGTAAGGGCCACCTGAGAATCACCGACAATCAAGTTGCTGAGGCTCGTAAGCTTTTTGACCAGGTGCTCGCCACGACCAAGTCTAAAAATGCTCCCGCGCTGAACGCCATTGCAAGAGCCCTTCTGACGGACCCCAAATTTGCCGCCGAGGCATTGGGCCACCTCCAGAAATCCAAAGCATTGGATAAAAGCAATCCAGAAACAGCCCTGCTGTTGGGAGATGCCTATCTGGCGCAAAACAACGGTGGACAAGCCGTAAGCAGCTACGAAAACGCTGCTTCACTCGATCCGAAGTGGGGCACGCCACACTACAAAATTGGCTTGGTATACATCCGTTCTAAAAATAACTCGGCAGCTGAAGAGGCTTTCCTGAAAGCCACGCAGGTTGACGCGAACTATACTTTAGCGTACAAAGAATTGGGTGAGTTGTATTACCAGATGGGAACAGGTAAGGCCGAGGCTGCTGTAACCAACTATGCCAAATATTTGGCGCTGACCGAAAATCCCGAGCCCGGTCAATTGCGTTATGCGTTCTTCTTGTTTATGGCGAAGAAGTACAACGAAGCCAATGAGATCTTTAAGAAACTTGTGGCGAAACCGGAAGTAACGGTATTGACACTGCGCTACTATGCCTATTCTTTATATCAGGCCGGTAAATACGACGAGTGCAAAACGATCTTCGATCAGTATTTCGCGAAGGCAAAACCTGAAGAAATTGAAGCTGGCGACTACATCTACTATGGTGAATTGCTGGTTAAACTGAAACAAGATTCTTTGGCGATTGACGCCTACAGAAATGCCGTTAAGCTGGACAAGACGCTCGTTAAGATCCAAGAGCAGGTAGCTGAAATGCTTTACGCTTCCAAGAGACGTTACCCGGAGACAATTGATGCTTATCAGACGCTCATTTCGATGCGCCAAAATCAAAAGGCAACTTCAAAGGATTTGTTTTCATTGGGTAGATCTTACTACTTCGACAAACAATTTGAAAAGGCCGACACGACTTTCGGGAAGCTTATCGAACTGCAACCCAACATGACTGTGGGAGACCTGTGGCAGGGAAGAGCAAGAGCTAACCTCGATCCGGAATCTACCGCTGGTCTTGCCAAGCCCAATTACGAGAAGGTAATCGAGAAAGCGAACCCTGAAAAAGGAAAAGCTGATTTGGTGGAAGCTCACTCTTACATGGGTTACTACTACTACGTAGTAGGAAATCTGGATGCGTCGCTGGCAGCGTGGAAAAAAGTTTTGGAGATCGAGGCGGGGAACGTGAAGGCGACGGAGGCGATCAAAGCCATCAACAACATCAAGAATCCTCCCCCTCCGAAGAAAGCTAACAACAAGTAAAGAAATTGGCCAGGATGAAACCGGGACAATCAAGTGATTCCTTACGTTTTTTTGGTTAAAAGTTTCGTAAGGATACACTGTTCTCATGCATGAGAACGTTGTCTATCCTGGCCATTCTTTTTATTTTCGGCCAGCAAGTATAAAAAAATCGGCCCGTCTTTTAAAATTGCGCTCATGTACGGACTTTTTCTCCAAATCCCTGAAGCACCCGCAGAACTAAGTTTGTTTGAACTTATCATGAAGGGAGGAATCGTTATGATTCCTATTGCTTTTTTATCCATTTGCGTCGTCTACATCACCGTTGAGCGGTACCTGTATTTGCGCGCGGTGCTGAAACGGCCCTCGAATTTCCTCGAAACTATTTCAGGTCACTTGAAAGAGGGAAATATCAATGGCGCGAAAGCTTACGCTTCTCATTTTCAATCTTCAACCGGATTTGTAATGCGCAGCGGATTGGATTCTATCGGAAAGCCTATCCGGGAAATCGAATCAACGATGGAATCTGCTACGAACATTGAGATCTCCGAAATGGAAAAGAACATGGGATATCTTGGCGTCATCGCCGGGGTCGCACCCATGCTGGGCTTCGTGGGAACTATCGTGGGTATCATCCACATCTTCTACGATATCTCGCTGTCGGACAATATCAGTATCGGTATCATCGCCGGCGGACTTTACGAAAAGATGATCACGAGTGGCGCGGGACTGCTGGTGGGGATTCTCGCCTACACATCGTACCACATTCTGTACCAGGGCATCCACAAGTTTACCCGGCAGATTCAGAAAGATTCCTTTGAGTTCCTGAAGTCAATCCAGGCCAGGTCATGAAAATCAAACTCCGGAAACAGTTTCATAGTGAAGTCGCGACAGCCTCGCTGAACGACATTATGTTCTTTCTGCTGCTGTTCTTCCTGATCATTTCAACCGTTAGCAATCCCAATGTTATCAAGGTGCTCTTGCCGCGGTCCGGCCCGGCGCAAGCGTTGACCAAGCAGCCGGTCGTGCTGACGATCACGGAGGACAAATCCTACTACATCAACAAGGCGAAGGTGAGCCAGGCTCAGTTGGAACAAAAAATTATCGAAGCGTGCCGCGAGATGCCGGAGCCCACGGTTGTTATTCGCATCGCCTCTGCCCTCACGGTCCAGGACCTCGTCGATGTCATGAACATCGGGGCTAAAAACAAAATCAAGATGGTCCTCTCCACACAAAGGATCTGATGTGACCGCGCGCTAAGCGCTTCATGTAATAAATCATCCCAGAAAACCTTCCGCCAACCGGAAGGTTTTTTAATGTTCTATCAAATCATCGCGACACCGAATTTCGAACTGACCGTTCAGGTGAAAATAGAATATTATACTTGCCTCCGAGCCGAGGGTCGAAGGCAAAATCTGCGCAAAATTATCTGCTCTGAAAATAGAGATTAAAGGATAAAAGGTTGAAATTTGGCCACAAAACAAAGCTTATGGAAGGCCACGCTTACTCTGAGTTTTTACCGATCGCCTTAATGTTCATTGTCGCGCTCGGTTTCGTTGCCACCACCATGATTGCCACCCACGCGCTGGGACCCAAAAGAAAAACCAAGACCAAACTCGATCCATTTGAGTGCGGAATCGAATCCCAAGGAAACGCTCGTATTCCCTTTAACATCAAGTACTTTCTGGTAGCCATCCTCTTCGTGCTGTTTGACGTGGAGGTTATCTTTATGTACCCCTGGGCGGTAAACTTTAAGGAACTAGAAATTGCTGGCTTTGTTGAAATGATGATATTCATTGCTCTGCTCTTGGTTGGCTTTTTCTACCTGATCAAAAAGGGAGCGCTGAATTGGGAGGACTAACGCATATTATTTACTAGACCATGGAAACGGTGACGCAAAATACCAAACCCTTGACGCTGGGAGAAAAGCCGGAAGGCTATGAAGGTCCGGGCTTTTTGGCAACCAGCCTGGAGAAGGTGGTAGGTATGGCCCGAAAGAATTCGATCTGGCCGTTGCCTTTTGCTACTTCCTGCTGTGGCATCGAGTTCATGGCTACCATGGGCGCACATTACGACCTGGCCCGGTTTGGATCCGAGCGTCTGAGCTTCTCTCCGCGCCAGGCTGACCTTCTGATGGTGATGGGAACCATCGCCAAAAAAATGGGACCTGTGCTTCGTCAGGTTTACGAACAAATGGCTGAGCCCCGGTGGGTATTGTCTGTAGGTGCTTGCGCCTCCAGCGGCGGAATCTTCGATACTTACAGCGTACTGCAAGGAATCGACAGAATCATTCCGGTGGATGTCTATGTTCCCGGCTGCCCTCCGCGACCAGAGCAAATCATTGACGGTGTAATGAAGATTCAACACCTGGTTGAAACCGAATCGCTTCGCCGCCGGGATTCCAAAGAATACAAAGCCATGTTGAACAAATACGGCATCGAATAAAACCTATACTATCCGTGGAGCAAGAAAGAGTCATCGAAGTGCTGAAAGAAAAGTTTGAAGGTGAGATCCTTCAAATTGAAACACACTATGACTTTCTGACCCTGTCCTTGAAGAAGGATAAAATTGTGGAGATCATCCACTACTTGTATCATCATCCCGACACCAAGTTTCAATACCTCACTACCCTCAGCGGCATTCACTATCCGGATCTGAACCAGATCGCAGTGATGTATCAGCTTCACAACCTGGTGAGCAATCAGCGGATAAGAATCAAGACCTACTTGCCGGCTGATAATCCAGTGACAAAAACACTGACGCCTGTTTTTCTGAGTGCGAACTGGATGGAGCGCGAGACTTACGATTTCTTCGGCGTGCGCTTCGAAGGCCATCCCGACCTGAGAAGAATTCTGAACGTCGACGAGATGATCATCTTTCCGCTCCGAAAGGAATACCCACTTGAAGATCAAACTCGCGAGGACAAGAACGATAACATGTTTGGACGATAACCATGAGCAACACACCATCGATCACCGAACCAAACAAAGTTGAGGAAAAGCAATATGCGACCCTCAACCTCGGACCGACACACCCCGCGACCCATGGAATCTTTCAGAACGTATTGAAAATGGACGGCGAAGTAATCGTCTCCTCGGAACCTACCATCGGATACATTCATCGTGCTTTTGAAAAACTCGCGGAACGCAGACCCTACAATCAAATCACGCCCCTCACCGACCGCATGAACTATTGCTCTGCGCCCATCAATAACATTGGTTGGCACATGACGGTTGAGAAATTATTAGGGATAGAAATTCCCAAACGAATCCAATACCTCCGCGTGATCATCATGGAGCTGGCGCGGATTACCGATCACCTGGTCTGTAACGCCGTCATCGGTGTCGATACAGGAGCACTTACCGGATTCGTCTACATGTTTCAACAGCGCGAACTGGTATACGAAATCTATGAAGAGATCTGCGGCGCCCGCCTGACGACAAACGTCGGCCGCATTGGCGGATTTGAACGCGACTTCTCTCCAAAAGCGTGGGCGAAGATTGACAAGTTCCTGAAGGAGTTTCCGCTGGTCATGAAGGAATTTGAAAACCTGCTGAAGCGAAACCGGATCTTCATGGACCGCACCATCGGATGCGGAGGCATCACGGCAGAGAAGGCATTGAATTATAGTTTCTCAGGACCCAATCTCCGCGCGGCCGGCGTCGACTATGATGTGCGCGTGGCTAAACCATATTCTTCATACGAAGATTTTGATTTCATTATTCCGGTTGGCTCCAATGGCGACGTGTACGATCGCTTCATGGTGCGCCAGGAAGAAATGTGGCAAAGCCTGAGCATCATCAAACAGGCCATCAAAAATTTGCCGGAAGGTCCGTATCACACGGAAGTACCAGAGTTCTATCTCCCCCCTAAAGAAGAAGTTTACAACAACATGGAAGCGCTCATCTATCACTTCAAAATTGTGATGGGTGAAACTGACGTGCCCAAGGGCGAAGTGTATCACTGCGTTGAAGGCGGAAACGGCGAGCTCGGATTCTACCTGATTAGCGACGGCGGCAGAACACCTTTCCGATTGCACTTTAGAAGACCTTGTTTTATATACTATCAAGCTTATCCCGAAATGATCAAAGGTTCGATGCTGTCAGACGCCATTCTGACCATGAGTAGCATGAATGTGATCGCCGGTGAGCTTGATGCTTGATTATTAATATTGACGGTTGACAATTGTCAACTGAATTTAAGGTATGGGGGAAAGTAAAACCATAAAATTCTCAGACGAAAGTCTCGCGCTGGTCAAGCGTATCATCAGCCGTTATCCGGAAGGAAAACAGAAGTCCGCGTTGCTCCCGGTGCTTCACCTGGCGCAATCCGAATTTGATGGATGGCTGAGCAGTGAAGTGATGGACTATGTCGCATCATTGCTGAACATTAAGCCTATCGAAGTCTACGAAGTGGCCACGTTCTACACGATGTACAACCTGGAGCCGGTCGGAAAATGTTTGATCGAAGTATGTCAGACAGGTCCATGCTGGCTTCGCGGCGCCGACGACATCGTTGAACACCTGGAAAAGAAACTGGACATTAAAGTTGGTGAGACAACTGCTGATGGGATGTTCACCCTGAAAGTAGTAGAGTGCCTTGGATCTTGTGGAACGGCTCCCATGTTACAATGCGGCGCAGACTACCACGAGAACCTGACAACAGAAAAAGTAGACGACCTCGTCGAAAAGCTCAGGGCCTCCGGAAAACGGAGTTCATACTTAAAATCGATAACGAATAACGAATAGCCATGCCCAAGAAGGTTTTGCTTGAACACGAGAACGTACCCGGCATCAATCGCTTTGATGTCTACCGGAAGCATGGCGGCTATGCGTCTGTTGAGAAGGCGTTGAAAACGATGACGCCCGATCAGCTCACAGAAGAAGTAAAAGAATCCGGACTGCGCGGACGTGGTGGCGCAGGATTTCCAACCGGTTTAAAATGGAGCTTCCTCGACCGTAAATCAGACAAACCTCGTTACCTGGTTTGCAACGCAGACGAAAGCGAACCTGGTACTTTCAAAGACAGATACTTGATGGAGAAGATCCCTCACCTTCTTATCGAAGGGATGATCGCTTCCAGCTACGCCCTCGGCGCCAAGACTTCTTACATCTATGTTCGCGGCGAGTACATGTACATCGTCAAGATCCTGGAGAAGGCAATTGATGAAGCTTACGCTGCGGGATTCCTCGGTAAAAATATTTTGGGAACAGACTTCTCTCACGATCTCTATGTTCAACCTGGAGCAGGCGCTTACATTTGTGGAGAAGAAACAGCGTTGCTTGAATCGCTCGAAGGCAAGCGCGGTAACCCAAGATTAAAACCACCCTTCCCTGCTATTGCCGGTTTGTACGCATGCCCAACGGTAGTGAACAATGTTGAGTCGATCGCCTCAGTAGTATCGATCATCAACATGACTGCCGACAAGTACAATGACATGGGTATCGGTAAAAGTACGGGTACCAAACTCATATCGGCCAGTGGTCACATCAACAAGCCCGGTGTTTATGAAATCGAACTCGGCTTGCCAGTCGAAGAATTTATTTATTCAGACGAATACTGCGGAGGGATCTGGAAAGGACGCAAACTGAAAGCTGTCGTGGCTGGAGGTTCTTCTGTACCAATCCTTCCCGCTAACTTGATCTTGAAGAACGCTAAAGGCGAACCGCGTCTGATGACCTACGAGTCATTGGCTGATGGAGGTTTTGCAACAGGCACTATGTTAGGTTCTGGTGGATTCATCGTGATGGATGAAACCGCGTGTATCGTTCGCAACCTGTGGACGTTCGAACGCTTTTATCACCACGAGTCCTGTGGACAATGTAGCCCATGCCGCGAAGGAACAGGTTGGATGGAAAAGGTATTGCATCGCCTCGAGCACGGTCATGGCCGCATGGAAGACATCGACTTGTTGGTGGATGTCGCTAAGAAGATTGAAGGGAACACAATTTGTCCTTTGGGAGACGCCGCCGCGTGGCCAGTAGCCAGCGCGATCCGTCACTTCCGCGAAGAGTTCGAATATCACGTGAAGTACCCGGAGAAGGTGAAAAACCCGAAGCATTTTGAAATTGAACCGCTTGTGTCTGCTGCCGCTGTAGCTGTTTAGAAGAATACAGAATTCAGAAGACAGGAGTCAGAAGGATAGTCAAGATTACGGATAACGATTAACGGATAACGGAATAAATGGCAAAAGTAACGATAGACGGAGTCGAAGTTGAAGTTCCGGATGGAACAACGATCCTGAATGCCGCGCGGCAGATCGGCGGAGACGTTGTACCTCCGGCGATGTGCTACTACACCAGCTTAAAAGAGACGGGTGGAAAGTGCCGGGTTTGTCTGGTGAAAGTAACGCAAGGCTCTACCAAAGATCCTCGTCCCCTTCCTAAACTCGTCGCCTCTTGCCGCACGCCGGTGATGGATGGCATGATCGTTCAGAACATTACTTCCCCGGAAGTTTTGGAAGCGCGTAAAGGCGTAGTAGAATTTCTGTTGATCAACCACCCGCTGGATTGCCCCATCTGCGATCAGGCCGGAGAATGTGACCTCCAAAACCTCGCCTACGAACACGGTGCCGCCGCCACACGCTACGAAGAAGAGAGAAGAACATTCGAAAAGATAGACATCGGCGATAAGATCAAGTTGCATATGACGCGCTGCATCCTTTGCTACCGTTGCACGTTCGTCGCTGATCAACTGACCGATAACCGCTGCCACGGAGTTTTGAATAGAGGCGATGCTTCAGAGATCAGCACCTACATTGAGAAAGCGGTCGATAACGATTTCTCCGGAAACATGATCGACGTTTGTCCGGTAGGAGCGCTCACGGATAAGACATTCCGTTTCAAGAGCCGCGTATGGTTCACGAAACCGATCGACGCGCACCGGAACTGCACGAAATGTTCAGGCAACGTTGTGCTGTGGACCAAAGGCGAAGAAGTACTTCGCGTTTCTGCACGCAAAGATCAGTATGGAGAAGTAAAAGAATTCATCTGTAACGAATGCCGCTACGACCATAAGAATATGGGCGATTGGGTCGTGGAGGGTCCGCGCCACATTGATCGCAATTCAGTCATCTCCCAGAACCATTACGAAAAAATCGATTTGAAGAAACTTCAACTCGAAGTCGACCGCCAGCTTACTTTCCAAAAAGGAAAGCAACTTCCCCAATCCAATTCGCCTTCATGATCACGACGTTTTTCATATATAAACTTATCATGGTTGCCAGCGTCTTCGGTCTGACACTGGGGGTCGCTGCGTATTCAACTTATGCGGAAAGAAAAGTAGCAGCCTTTCTTCAGGATCGCATTGGCCCGGATCGGGCAGGTCCTTTCGGAATTTTTCAACCCCTCGCCGATGGATTGAAGTTCCTGATGAAAGAGGAAATCATTCCGGTGATATCAAACCGTTTCCTGTTTGTGTTGGGACCGTGTATCGCGATGATCACCGCGTTGATGGCAGGGGTCGTTATTCCCTGGGGTAATTCGTTGATCCTTGACGGTCAGGCGTACAACCTTCAGATCGCAGATCTCGACATCAGCATTCTATACGTTTTTGGGGTTGTCTCCATTGGGGTCTATGGTATCATGATTGGTGGCTGGGCCTCCAACAACAAGTTTTCATTGCTGGGTGCGATTCGCGCTTCCGCGCAGATGATCAGCTATGAGATTGCTATGGGACTTTCCATCATCGCGCTTATTCTCATGACGGGTACGTTAAGCCTGCGCGAAATCACGCAACTGCAGGCAGGCGGAGTAGGTGGCGACTGGAATTTCTGGAACATAGTATACCAACCCTTAGGCTTCCTGATCTTTCTGATTTGCGCCTTTGCAGAAACTAACCGTACGCCATTCGATCTTCCCGAGTGCGAAACTGAACTGGTCGGCGGCTATCATACGGAGTACAGCAGCTTTAAGCTCGCCTTCTACCTGTTTGCCGAATACATCAACATGTTCGTTTCATCGGCGGTGTTGTCGACCCTGTACTTTGGCGGGTATAATTTCCCCTTCATGAATGACCTTGGTTTGGATCACAATGTTCTATCGATCCTCGGAATGATTGCCCTTTTTATGAAGGTAGCGTTCTTCATCTTCTTCTTCATGTGGATTCGCTGGACCATCCCGCGCTTCCGCTATGATCAGTTGATGCACCTGGGGTGGAGGATATTGATACCTTTGGCCGTGGCCAATATTGGTATCACTGGATTGATTATGATACTTGTTGATTGATAGACGAATAACTGATAACGATGTTAACGAATCGCTCAAAGCTGGTAGTAAAGAAAGAAATGACCTTCCTGGAGAAGATGTATCTCCCCGCCATTCTCGGTGGTATTGCCATCACGATAAAACATTTGTTTAGAAAAGGTGCTACGATTCGCTACCCTGAAACCAAGCGCGAGATCAGCGCCGTGTGGAGAGGTCAACATACCTTGAAGCGCGACGAAAAAGGTGCTGAGCGTTGCACCGCTTGTGGACTCTGCGCCGTTGCCTGTCCCGCAGAAGCCATCACCATGACCGCAGCGGAGCGGAAAAAAGGCGAAGAGAACTTGTATCGCGAAGAAAAGTATGCAGCGGTATACGAAATCAACATGCTGCGCTGCATCTTCTGCGGACTGTGCGAAGAAGCTTGTCCCAAGGAAGCAATCTTCCTCACCGACCGAATCGTAGAAACCGATTACTTGCGTGAAGGATTTATTTATGGAAAAGATAAACTGGTGGAGCGTGTCGACGAGCGCATAGACGTGACCAAGCGACAGACACCAGCGGTGTTGGCGTTTAAACAGCAAAAACAATTAAGTCATAATCGATAATCTTTACCTGGCGTGACGCTATATATTTTCTACTTCCTCTCCTTCCTGGCGGTGCTGTCTGCACTGATGGTGGTATTTTCAAAAAGTCCTGTTCATAGCGTTCTCTACCTGGTGATCACTTTGTTCAGCCTGGCAGGTCACTATGTTATTCTCAATGCGCAGTTTCTCGCCGTCGTTCACGTGATCGTGTATGCCGGTGCCATTATGGTGTTGTTCCTCTACGTGATCATGCTCTTGAACCTGAACCAGGAAAACGAACAGCATAAAACCAACTTGCTAAAATTTGCAGCCGTTATCTCCGCCGGACTTTTCATGATCCTGCTGATCGGAACCTTCAAGGGCACCGAAGTTTTTGCCAATGTAGTGGGTGGACAAAGTGAAATCGGAATGGTGAAGAACCTGGGCCTGGTGATGTTCCGCGATTTCCTGCTGCCCTTCGAGATAACCTCCCTCCTGTTGCTGGCTGCCATGGTTGGCGCAGTGATCCTGGGAAAAATTGACAAACCGAAAAAAGCCTGATCACGCGCATGACGAATACACAATATATTCCTATTGACTACTACATCTGGCTTGCGGCCATTTTGTTTACCATCGGCATTCTCGGTGTTCTCTACCGGAGAAACGCCATCGTCATCTTCATGTGCATTGAACTGATGCTGAATGCGGTGAACATATTGATGGTAGCCTTTTCATCTTACCGGCAGGATGCAGCCGGACAAGTATTCGTGTTCTTCATCATGGCTGTTGCCGCGGCAGAAGTTGCCGTTGGCCTCGCGATTCTGGTGATGATGTACCGGAATACCCAATCTACAGACATTAACATTTTGAACCGGATAAAATGGTAAGTATCGATTTATTGGTCAGTCTTGTTCCGCTTTTCCCTTTGCTGGGCTTCGTCTACGTGGCTTTCAACGTGAAAAGGCTCAACCACGTCGTCACGTCAGTGGTGGCGTGCGGATCGATACTCTTTTCATTCCTGACTTCCATTTACATATTCGCCTTCCTGCTCCAGCTTCCCGCTGAAAACAGGACGATTACGATCGAGCTTTTTGATTGGATTAAAACGGGGAATTTCTCTGCTACGCTTAGCTTCCTGATCGATCCATTGTCATCTGTCTTTTTGCTGATCATCACGGGCGTTGGATTTTTTATCCATGTGTACTCCACTGGATACATGCACGACGACGAAGGATACAATCGGTTTTTTTCTTACCTGAATCTCTTCGTCTTCTTCATGCTCCTCCTCGTGATGGGCGCGAACTACCTGGTGATGTTCATTGGATGGGAAGGTGTTGGATTGTGTTCGTACCTCCTCATCGGTTTCTGGTTCAAGAACCAGGATTACAACAAAGCCGCGAACAAAGCATTCATCATGAACCGTATTGGAGATTTGGGTATGCTGATCGGCATGATCCTGATCTTTGTTCACGCCGGGAGCATTCAATACCTCGAAGTATTTTCCAAAGCCACGTCGATTGATACCGGTACCTTAACATTGATCACCATCCTCTTGTTCGTAGGCGCGATGGGTAAGAGTGCACAGATTCCACTTTATACCTGGTTGCCCGATGCCATGGCCGGTCCGACGCCAGTGTCGGCCCTCATCCATGCCGCGACCATGGTTACGGCTGGTGTGTACATGATCGCGAGAAATAATTTACTCTACGCGCTCTCGCCAGCGTCTTTGGAATTGGTGATGATCGTTGGATTGGCTACCGCGCTTTTTGCGGCCACCATCGCGATTGCTCAAAATGATATTAAGAAAGTATTGGCATACTCAACCGTGAGTCAATTGGGACTGATGTTTCTGGCGCTTGGATTGGGATCATTTACCAGCGGCGTTTTCCACGTGGCAACACACGCGTTCTTCAAAGCTTTGTTGTTCCTTGGCGCGGGTAGTGTTATTCACGCCTTAAGCGGTGAGCAAGACATCCGAAAAATGGGCGGACTGAAAAAATACTTGCCGGTCACCTATTTGACGTTCGTCGCGGGTGTGCTGGCGATCTCGGGTATTCCGCCTTTCGCAGGTTTCTTTTCAAAGGATGAAATCCTGGCCAAAGCATTTGAACACAATGCCATCGTTTGGTTCCTGGCAGTGATTGCCTCCCTGATGACATCGTTCTACATGTTCCGTTTGTTCTTCCTTACTTTCCACGGTAAGACCCGCGCAAGCGATCATGCGATGCAGCACATTCATGAGTCTCCGCGTTCCATTACTGTTCCGCTGATGGTGTTGGCGGTTCTTTCAGTGATTGGCGGTTTCATGGGCATCCCCGAAGTACTCGGAGGATCTCATGCTTTGAATAATTTCTTATCGCCTGTTTTTGCCGCTTCACAATTGCATGTCGAAGCACATCATCTCAGCCACACTACGGAATACATATTGATGGGAGGCGTGGTGGCTTTCACGCTGGTGATGATCGGTCTGGCTTACTCACGTTATGTGAGCCAAGGTCATGTTCCAGCGGCCGAAGGAGAAACCTTAACCAGCGCGCATCGCCTGGTGTACAACAAGTACTACGTGGATGAGCTGTATCAGGCGATCATTGTGAACCCGCTGTATAAAATTTCCAGCGCGCTTGACGCCGTGATCGAAAAACTTGGCATCGACAAGCTGGTCAATGGTGTGGGCGAAATCGTGGTCTTCGTCAGTCGCGAAGCCAGACTTTTGCAACAGGGTTCTATCGGGTACTACATCTTCGTGATGGTATTCGGTGTGATCGCCCTTTTGGTTTTGAATTTTATTAAGTGAAAATAGTACGACGGAGCTTCGTTGAAAACTTCGTCGCGGACTAATAACGTATGATGACAGTATTCCTAATTCTCTTTCCACTGCTGGTGGCTGTACTGCTGTTCGCTGTGAGGCCTGCGCAAGCAAAGTTACTGGCGCTCATTGCAGCAGTGATTGAATTCATCGCTTCATTGGTAGTTGCGTTCAATTTCAATGCGCTCGGAGGCACGCAGTTTGGTCTTGACACGCCCTGGATGACGAGCCTGGGATTGAACTTCGCGGTGGGCATGGATGGAATCAGTCTCTTACTCGTTCTGTTAACAACGTTTCTTGTTCCTTTCATCATCCTTTCGTCTTTCAACCACACCTACGACAAGCCGTCCACATTTTACGGGCTTATCCTGGTGATGCAAATGGCACTGATAGGTGTATTTGTTGCGCAAGATGGACTTCTGTTTTACCTCTTCTGGGAGGTTGCTTTGATCCCCATCTACTTTATCTGTTTGATCTGGGGTGGAGAAAACCGCGGATGGATTACTTTCAAATTCTTCGTGTATACATTAGGTGGAAGTTTGATCATGCTCACAGGCTTGATCTACTTGTACCTGCATACCCCCGGTTCTCATACTTTCGCGATCAGCGCTTTGTATGAAGCAGGTCGTTCGCTTTCAGCCATCGAACAAAGCGTTATCTTCTGGACCATGTTCGTGGCCTTCGCGATTAAGATGCCGGTGTTTCCTTTTCACACCTGGCAGCCTGACACCTACACGGTGGCGCCGGTTCAGGGCACCATGCTCCTCTCCGGTATCATGCTGAAGATGGGTATTTATGGATTGATCCGCTGGTTAATACCTGTTGTGCCGCTGGGCGTTCAGCAATGGGGAATGACGGCCGTAATACTTTCTGTCATTGGAATCATCTACGGTTCGTGCATCGCGCTCGTGCAGAAAGACGCCAAGCGACTGGTGGCTTACTCTTCCATCGCGCACGTTGGACTCATCGCCGCGGGCCTGATGACGTTGAATCCATTGGGCGTTCAAGGCGCGATGGTGCAAATGCTCAGTCACGGTATCCTTGTTGTGGCCATGTTCTTCATCGTCGACATTCTTGAAAACCGTTTGAAGACGCGCGCGCTGGATTCCATGGGTGGTGTCCGAAATGTTGCCCCGGTATTCGCCACGACGTTTGTGGTCGTCATGTTGGGAAGCGTAGCGCTTCCATTGACCAGCGGATTCGTGGGTGAGTTCCTATTGATCAATTCTATTTTCCAATATCATCCCGTTCTTGGCGCTGTCGCCGGCTTGACCATTATCCTGGGCGCAGTGTATATGCTGATCATGTTTCAGAAAGCCATGTCAGGAGAAGTTACCGCGACTACTTCAGGTTTTGCGGACTTGACGTTGCATGAAAAATGGGTGCTCTATCCCATTGCTGGTCTGGTCATCCTCATCGGCGTATATCCCAAACCTTTGCTGTCGATCTCCGAGGACGCCGTACAAGCCCTCTTACAATCTGTTTCTAACGCAACTGCTGTCGCTCCCTTATGAATGCAATACTAATATTATCTGGTTTGGGCGTTGCCTCTCTCGTCGCTGAGTTTACCAACCTCAGACGGTGGTTGTCGGTTGTGATCGTTTTGGGATTGATCTCCGCTGTTGTACTCACGATAAAAGATTGGAATGCATCCCACCGCTTCTACAACGACATGGTGGTGTTCGACAACTTCGCACTTGCATTCTCTGTGCTGATCACCATTATCGGATTGTTGTGGTTTTGGTCTTCCGCAGAATATTTTCTGCAGAAAGAAGCCCGTACCGATCGTGCTGCGCTGGCGCTGTTCGCGATGGTGGGAAGTATCGTGATGACATCGTTCAACAACATGGCGATGCTGTTCCTGGGCATCGAGATTCTATCGATTTCCCTTTACGCGATGGCCGGTCTTCGACGTGATCTTAACTCTACTGAAGCAGCCTTCAAGTATTTGCTCATGGGATCCTTTGCCACCGGATTTCTTTTGTTCGGTATTGCGCTCGTTTATGGAGCCACTGGACTTTTCCATGTCGATGCGATCGCAGAATACGTTTCCGCAAATTCTGCAACCCTGCCTGGATTCTTTTACATCGGCGTAGTATTGATGCTCGCCGGGCTTGCCTTCAAAATATCCGCCGTACCGTTTCACTTCTGGGCACCGGATGTATACACTGGCGCTCCGACGACCGTCACGGCATTCATGGCAACCATCGTCAAGATTGCAGCGATCGCGAGCTTCGTGCGCGTGTTCACTGTGGCCTTTGCTTCCGTACAGACAACGTGGATCATTATTCTTGAAATCATTACGCTGCTCACGTTGATTCTTCCGAATCTCATGGCGGCGTACCAGGATAGCGTGAAGCGAATGCTCGCCTACTCCAGTGTTGGTCATGTCGGATTCATTTTGCTCGCCATGATTTCAGCGCCTGCGAGTTCAAACAGCACCATCCTGTATTACCTCACCGCCTATGCCGTTGCTTCCATCGGTTCATTTGGAATCTTGATTATCCTGGAAAAAGAAACACCCGATCTAACCATCCAACGTTTCAAGGGATTGTTTGCCAAGAGTCCGTTGCTGGCGATCGGTATGACCGTCGCGCTGCTTTCGCTGGCAGGTATTCCGCCGCTCGCTGGATTTTTTGCGAAGTATGCCGTGCTGGTTCAAGCCTTGAGTGGCGGCAACACCGGATTGGTAATAGCCGCGGTGTTGGCATCGCTGGTGGGTGTATATTATTATTTCCGCGTGATCATCGCCATGTTCCTAAAAGGTGATGATGAGAAACCTGTTTCTGTAACCACGCTCCATCAAATCCTGACCGTTCTTTTGATCATCTTGACTTTGGGACTGGGTCTCTTTCCCGATGGAATTCTAAAACTTTTTTGAGCCGGAATTATCGGTTTTTAGATCAAAACAAAAAGAATTTCTAAGGTTTGGCGGGATTCTGAAAGATTGGCTCTTGCATTTTTTTTGCGAAAGCGGTATCTTCAATCGATTGCATTAAATCCTTGAACCATGGGAAAAGTAAGAAACATACTGGCTGAAAAAGGCACCGCCATCTTCTCGGTAGACCCCACTATATCTGTTTACCGCGCCATCGAGCTTATGGCAGAAAAAAACATCGGGGGTCTGTTGATTTGTGAAAACAACAAGCTCGTGGGGATCTTCACCGAACGCGATTATGCGCGGAAGCTGATCCTGAAAGGCAAGTCCTCCAAAGATACTTTGATCGGGGAACTCATGACCCGAAATCCCTTCACCGTTACGCGTGATACCACCATCGACGAATGCATGCGCATGATGAGCGGCAAACGCATCCGTCACTTACCCGTTGTTGAAGAAGATAAAGTAGTGGGCATCATTTCCATAGGTGACGTGGTCCGCTTTATCATCGAAGAACAGAAGGGTATCATAGAACAGCTCGAACATTATATCACCGGACATCAATAATTTTTCCAAATGATCAATTGTCGACAGGCAATTGATCACTTCTTCCATGAATACCAGTCTCGGGCGTGTTATTGTTTTGGTAGACGACTACGACAAAGCTTTTGAGTTCTACCAGAAAAACTTCTTTTGCACCAAACTATTTGATTCCACTTCGCCATCGGGACAACGCTTCCTGCACGTTGCCTTTGCCGACGACGACGATACAGGAATCTGGTTTCTGAAAGCTGATACACCTGAACAGCAATCTGCCATCGGCCAACAAACAGCCGGACAGCCCATGCTGGTGATCTACACGCAAAAAATTGAAAGGCTATTCGTGCACCTCAAACAAAACGGAGTAACCATTATCGGCGAATTGGTCTCCGCTCCGGGTAGTAAATATTTTCACTGCTTCGACCTCTATGGCAACCGCCTCACAGTTGTGGAACTCCTCACCTAGTAGTGGCTTCTTTGTGTCATCTTAGTGTCTTCGTGGCAAAAAACATTCTAGCCACCAAAGGCACTAAGACACAAAGTAACACTATGGTCCTTTTTCAAATCAGAAGCTTTCATCAGCGCTGGGTCCATAGCTTCCTGGAATCGGAATGTTTAGCAAACGGAGGTATACACCAAGCTGTGCGCGATGGTGGATGATCTGACTCAGCGACATGCGTAAAACATCGCGTTTTGGCTCCGTGCTGTAAACGGTTTCACCGCTTCGCAAGGTCCAGGGTTTTTCAAGTTGATCTTCTTTTGCTTGCGCGATCTGCTGACGCCCATCTTCCAAAGACTTTTCGAAGTACGACAACAGATCGGCGGTTGTCTTCACTTCCTCGGGCTTATAGGGATTCTTTTCAAAATCAAGTTCGTCCGTCGTCAAGGTCATTCCAATCCAGTTTGGAAGCTCAGCAATATGCGTAGCCAGCCGCTTTACCGTCATGCTCTTGGCATGTGGACGCCAGTCGAATTTATCCGCCGGAACAATCGACAACATTTTGCGGGTGGTCAGGGCTTCTCTTTCTAACTCCTGGGTAAATGCTTCAATCTGTGTCATGATTTCTTGGGTTTTAAATTATACCCAAATAAACGTTTGACCCCTGACAGCCCTATGTCAGCATGAAAGACAGAAAATAGAAAAAAATTGAAAATATTTCTCCGCGAGAACCTACGGGATACGCATGTCCTGGATCATACCCCCATCAATGGTAAAGATGTGTTGGACATCCTTCAGGGTAACGATATTTCCTGAAAAATCCCGGATGATCTGGTGGGTGTTCACCACCACGTTTCCAGAGTCATTTAAAGTGGCGTCCACAAACTTGACATGCCAATCGATGTAACTCCATTGACGCGTCCAATAGGCACGGATTTCTTCATGGCCGTGCAAAAGGCCGCCTTCCATTGTATTTGCCCAATTAGCATCCGGGTGGATCACTTCTAAAGCCGCATCGATGTTTCGCGCATTGAAAGAATTGTACACGTGCTGTACCAAGGCGCCATAATTAACTTTCTCAAGTACCATACTTCACAGGGGTTTCAGATGCAAAGTTCTATACCGTAACGTACTTCTCAAGAGATCATGCAACCAGTTTCTGATTCTGGCGACCAAGGGTTCAAACCTTCGGCAAGACGAATGTAGGAAAAAATAGGCCAAAATTCCCTCTCGAGAAGGCGTCTAAAAACCGTCTAGACGGCCGGTTACCTCAGGAAAAACTTGAATTTTTAGGCCCTGCCACCCTGACCCGGAAAAAATCTGTATCATCGTATTCAATCACCACCCGTGAACCAGAAATCAAATAGCCTTTTTCAGCTTGCTGTCATCGTCAGCGCCCTCGGGTTTTTTGTTGATGTCTACGACTTGCTCCTTTTTGGCATTATCCGAAGACCCAGCCTTGCGGATTTGGGACTTACGTCAGACGAAATCCTTACACAAGGTGAATTCATTATCAGCGTTCAGATGACCGGGTTGCTGATGGGTGGAATTCTCTGGGGAATCGTGGGCGACAAAAAGGGAAGACTAAAGGTTCTTTTTGGATCGATCCTCCTCTACTCCATTGCCAATATTCTAAATGGAATGGTTACGACCATTCCGCAGTACGTGATCCTCCGGTTTATTGCCGGTGTTGGATTAGCGGGCGAACTCGGTGCCGGCGTTACGCTCGTCAGTGAATTGCTTCCGAAAGAAAAACGTGGAATGGCTGCCGCGATGATTGCAGCTTTTGGAATACTGGGAGCCGTTACCGCCTTTATGCTGAATACGGTTTTTGATTGGCGTACGTGCTACTACATCGGCGGTGGCCTTGGACTAGTCCTGCTGGTGCTACGTGTGTCGGTTCATGAGAGTGGATTGTACAATCAGCTGCAACACCAGGATGTTCAACGGGGAAATTTCCTGATGTTCTTCACCAATAAGAAAAGGTTTATCCGGTATGTGCGTTGCGTTCTCATTGGCTTGCCCGCGTGGTATATCATCGGGGTACTCGTTACCTTCTCAGACCAATTCGGAAAGGAATTGGGGGTTGAAGGAATTGACCCCGGCAGAGCGATCATGTACCTGTACCTGGCGATCGCGTTCGGCGATCTCACGATCGGCTTCTTAAGTCAGTACCTGAAGAGCAGGAAAAAGGCTTTGTTTGTTTTCTATGGCATCGCTATGCTGTTCACGACCTTGTATTTTCTGCAGGGAGAGAATGGAAGTCAGACGACATTCTATCTAATCTGTGCAGGCTTGGGATTTGGTGTTGGATTTTCCGTGGTCTACATTACCATGAGCGCTGAACAATTCGGAACCAACCTGCGCGCGTCGGCCGCCATCAGTATTCCAAATGTGATTCGTGGCGTTCTTCCCTTGATTATCTTGTTGTTCAAATTCGCCCGCAATACAGTTGGCGATTACGTAACCGGCGGATGGATAACCGGCGTAGTTCTCTTTGCCATCGCCGTGACAGCAGCAGCTTTCACCGAGGAGACCTTTGGAAAGGATCTGGATTTTGTCGAGACGTAAAGAGACATCGGTATGGTGATCAGAATACTATCCCTTATTCTTTTGATGACCTTCGCTGCATGCGAACGGAAGGAACAACCTTCGCTCATGCCCGGTACCTATGGCTACGATGCCGACTTTCTGAAAAAGTACAGTCAGAAAATTGTTGAATTGACTGACAAAACCGGCGCGGCGAGAATTCTCCTGTCGGCGGATTATCAGGGTAGAGTCATGACCAGCTCAACGAACGGCGCAGATGGAACCAGTTTTGGCTGGATTAATTACAAGCTCATTTCATCAAAGAAAAAATTGAAGCAATTCAATCCGGTGGGTGGTGAAGAGCGCTTTTGGCTTGGACCGGAAGGCGGGCAATACTCGATTTATTTTGCGCCGGGAGATTCTTTTAAAATCAGCCACTGGCAAGTTCCGGCGCTCATCGATACCATTCCTTTCGAACTCGTGAGGCACAATAATACTGAAGCCCAGTTCCACAAAGACGCATCGTTTGCCAATTATGCGGGAACTACCTTCACACTCTCCATTGATCGGAGTATAAAATTGCTGGATCGTGCAGCACTTGAAACCAAATTGAATACAACCCTACCCTCATCAGTCAGGTCTGTCGCATACGAAACGGTAAACAAGGTTACTAACAGAGGTGAGGCGGACTGGCGTCGCGACACCGGGCTACTTTCCATCTGGTTGTTGGGAATGATGACGCCGTCAGAAAATACAATTGCCATCATTCCGTTCAGACCAAATCCTGAAGCTCAAAAATTCATCACATCCAACTACTTCGGCGAGGTGCCATCCGATCGGCTGAAAATTCAAGACAGCGTACTGTACTTTACCTGCGACGGAAAGTATCGAAGCAAAATTGGATTGTCTCCCATCATCGCCAAACCCATAGCAGCCAGTTTTGATTTCAAAAAGAACGTGTTAACGCTCGTGATTTTTTCTGTCGATCCGAACGCCGGCTATGTCAATTCGAAATGGGAAATCCAGGACGAGCCTTTCAAAGGAGATGTGGTCAATTCTTACAATGATGGTCCACTTGCAGATGGTAACCAACTCGGCCCTTTCTACGAGCTTGAATCGTCCTCGCCAGCACTTGCATTGAGAAAAAACGAAGCCGCAGCTTATCGGCAGACTACTTGCCACTTTGAAGGGGACCAAGCATCCCTTTTTATCCTGGCGCGACAAATTCTGGGTGTCGACCTGGCGCAGCAACAAAAATAACTACACCTGCCCTTTCACGATCCGGTGCATGAACTCAAAACCAAAACCGGTCGTCAGCATTCTTTCCTTCTTGTTTTGAAGATATTGCTGAGTCCAGTCGACAAAACCGCCATCGGCGATCTCATAATGTTTTCCATTCACCCGAATGTCTACCTTGTATTGAATGCCTTTGTAGTATCCGATCTCCTTTTCCGGGTTCTCCACAACCTCAACTTCAAAGTCGGCCCTTTTCTGCTTAACAAACTCCGCTACCCGCTGAGCCAGCAAAACCGCGTCGCTGTATCCAGGTCTGCACAGAAAACGAAAGCGTATATTTTCCACCTGATGGTATTCCAGGAAAAGGGCGTGCATCACCTCCATGTGATGCAGCAGGTTCTCTTTTTCAAATGAGAAACTTCCCGCATCAGTTCCGGCGCTTACGAGACATCCGATTTTGAAGTGAGGCGTAAAACCTTTCCCCTGAATTTCCTGGGTTCTGATATGGCGCTGAATGGTCGCGAAGTGTAACGTTCCTTTTACGTCTGTGCTGTTTTGTGATTTCAGATCGCTGCAATGAAGGGCGATGGCATTGGTTGCGTCGGCAAGAACTTCCGTGCCGCGTAATGCTGAAAGAATTTTCTTTTGATCGGCAAGCGCCACGACCGAGCAAGAACCAAGAATTGAAACGGGTGAAAGTTCCAAGAGTTGAAAGGAAAACCTTTCAAACAGTTTCAATAAATCCAACTCGATCTGCTTCAACTCGAGAACAGGAAGGTCGGCAGGTTTAACAAAACGATTAAGACGATAAAGATTGAGAAGTTCCGGCGCGCTGATCGAATCAAGCCGCCGGTTGAATATTTCGAGGAGCAGGGAATTTAGTTCGGTGCCAGTAAGTTCTTCCGAGAGAATGCGAAACAAATCGGGTTGATTCAGCCGCTCCAGAATTTTTTGAACAATCACAGAGGCCATACGATCATTTTCCCCAAAGTAAACCAACGAGGGGAGAATGGCCAGCAAAACCTAGATTATCCCGCGTTCAAAGGCCTTGACGAGAAGCTCGGAAGAGTTCTTGGCCTTTAACTTTTGAATCATGTTTTTACGGTGCGACTTTACCGTAAGGGGTGATATTTTCAATTGCACCGATATTTCCTCCGTTGTGAGGCCCTTTGCAACCAATCTCAAAATCATGATCTCGCGATCAGACAGCGGGGAGTTCGACGTAGTAACGGTCGTGATTTCCGGAAACACCTTTTCTCCCTGCATGATGCGCAGTAAGGCATCAATCAATTGGGTACTTTCCATGGATTTGTTCAGGAATCCAACGGCACCCAGTTGCAGTGCTTCGCGCGCGTAGATGGAATTGTCGTGCATGCTGAGAAAAACAATCTTGGACGTCAATTTTGACAAGCTCAGACGCTTCACTACATCCAGTCCATTTAATCCCGGCATTTCAATGTCCAGGATAACGAGATCCGGAACCTCCTGAACAAGGTATTCCAGCAGGTTTCTACCATTGTTGAATTTGCGGTTGACGGCAAAGCGCCTGGAATCCACTAAAACGCGCTCCAGTCCGTCACAGAACAACACATGATCATCAGCCAACACCGTACTAAACTCGCTCATTACCTTGTTTTATATAAAACCTATCGTTTACTTTCGCTGCAAGTTTGCTATTAAATGCAAACACCGTCACACCGCCCTTAAAAAAATTACGCAAAAGGGTCATTGATCCCGGAACTCAGTCGTAATATTTTTCTCCTGTCTAACCATTCAATTTCAACGGAATTAAGGCAGAATGCCAAGGTGGTACTCCTAAAGGAGTAACCGTTTCGCTGTAGTTTTACCTGCATTTGTGATTTTTTTGAATGGCCGAATCACCTCACCTTTAAGACATGTAACTGCGTAACTCTGGGCTCCAGTTTACATTGTCGTAGCTTGGCTAAATTAGTTGTATGCAAAACCCGTTTTGGCTACGTTTATTTTTTAGACGTTAAAGGGATATCAATGTTATAGGATATCCCAAAATCACCCGATTCAAATTTTATCTGCCCGTTGATGGTTTTCAGGCGGGTTTCGATGTTATCAAGACCTGATCCACGCGTCGCGGACGCAAGCGAAAAACCAACTCCGTCATCCTCATAGATCAGGTTCAGCCGATCCTCAAATACGCTGACGTCCAGGTTAATATTCCGCGCGCTTGAATGCTTAAAGGAGTTTACCAAAAGCTCCTGCACAATGCGCAGAATTACCGTAGTTAACCCGGAATTTTTAATGTCGTTGCCGTACGTATTGACGGTGATCTCAATACTGGTGGATTTGCCCAAACGCTTTACGAGATCTTTCAATATGGTAAACAGACCATAGCGCTCAACGCCGGGTGGTGCCAGGTTGTAGATGATCTCTTTAATTTCCTGCACAATGGTTTGCAACTGTTCTTCCACCTGTTCGGCCATCGGCTCATGATGTTTCCGCAGCAGCTGCCCGATCAACATTTTTGTGGCCACCATGTTCGTCCCCACGGAATCATGCAAGTCTTTTGCAATCCGGCTCCGCTCTTTTTCGGCTACTACGATCTCGGCCTGAATTAACTTTTGCTGATTTTGAGTAATGATCTCAAGATTCTGCTCGCGTTGCTTTATCAACTGAACGCGGTTCCGGAAGTAAATGTAAACGAACAACAAAAACGCCAGCACCGGTATGATTTGATAATACCAAAGTTCCCACCAGGGTGTTTGAATAGAAAATTGCATCCCTTTTATTCCATCCATCCAAAAATTGTTATCCGTTGAATACTGAAGGTCGAGTGCATAGGTGCCAGGCGCCATCGAGTAGAAATCAATCGAACGGCTGGTGGTGTAAGTCCAATCCTCTGCTTGCGACAGGCGGAACCGCGCTACGATGTTCTTATTGTTTTTGAAGGAGATGAATCCAAATGAAACCCGGATGTTGTTTTGCGTGTGGTCAAGGTTATTGAAATCGATCGAGTCGGTGGGTCTTTGGTTGATCATGATCGACTTCGCATAAAACGTCGGCTTTGTTCCTGTCGTGGAAAATTCCTGCTTGGGAATAATCGAGACACCGTTTTCCGTAACAGCGTATAGGAAGTCTTTGGTCTTCGCTAAAAAATCAATTCTCTTTCCCGACAGCCCGCTTTTATCGGACAGCGCCCTGAAGTAATTCTTTCGGCTATTGAGCGTGCTCCTGTCGATTTCAACCAATCCTTTTTCAGTTCCAAAATATAAAACCGAACCATCTTCAAGACTTGAATAAATGTTGTTCCCGATGAAGCCCGTTTTTGTGTCGTACTGAAAAACTCTGTCGTTAAATGTATTCAGCAACATGAATCCATTTCCCTGCGTAATCAATAAGATGGTGCTGTCATTGAAAGGTTCAATATCGGTGATCTTGGTATTCTCAAGGTTCGATAAACCACCTTGCCGGTTAAAGTTGAAGTCGAGAGCATACAGGCCGATTCGGCCCGCCAGGTAAATTTTTTGGTTGTCGACCTGAATTGATCTGGCACTTAAGTCGGTTGTCTTCGCTTCCACCATTTCGCCTTCGAAGCTAAACTTCAACAGCCGATTTCCTCCTTGTCCAAAAACGAAATGGTCGTTCTCTGAAAACGACGTTGTACTATTGTTCTTGAATGATTTTAACTCTTTGAAATCCTTGTCGTAGAGATAGTCATTTGTGGCGGTTCCGATCCAGAAGTTTCCACGCTTGTCCTGATAAACCGTAAGTATGGGCGCGCTAAAGGCCTTGATAGTTTTCTTCTGCTTCGTTGGGAGGTTCATCAGGTATAAGCGTCCGGATTGATCGCCGATAACAACATCCTCTGCTCCTACCTGTTTAAAGGCCCTGATCTTCGCGGGAATACCCAGCGGAAAATTTTCCACGGCCAATGTAGGTAGATAGTAAATGCCACTTTCCAGCGTTGTCACCCAAAAACCACCTTCCGGGTCCTGAAGTATTTTGGTGACGGATTTTTGTTTCAGAAATGGAAATTCAAATGGTTCTGTGAGATCGGCTTTCGAATACTTTTCAACGCCGCTGTTCATGTAACCTATCCACAAGTTGTCGTCCCTGTCGGTCGATAGGCTAATGATCATGCGGGGCCTGACGGCAATTCTTTCCAGGACTTTGCCATCGTACGCAAAAACGTCACGGTTGACGCTGATGTATAATTTCCCGCGCCATTCGGTGACGTGGCTGCTGGAGTTGAGCAGCTGACTTTCCACGGGACTGATCGGAAATTTTTTTCCATTGATCGTAAGATCACGGAACGTTGTACTGTGCGTCGTTATTAAAAAGGATTTCCCAATTTGTGTGATGGTTAGGCCCGGATCTTTCAGTTCGTTCTGCTCAAGTTTTCCATCCGCGGTAATCTTCCCAATAATGGCGTGACCGGAAGTCCAGAGATCGCCGTTCGCCTCACTGTGAATAGAATGTATGAACGAACCCGGTTTAAAATTTGAGGCAATGACATTATTGTACTTATAGGCGGTGATCTTCCCGTCTTTATAAAACGACAACTTGCCGGAATAAGACCTGAACCAAATCTTTCCCCCAGCATCCTCGTGGAATCCAAAAACCACAGGATCGCTCAATCCATCCTTGGTGTGGAAGGTTTGAAAATCAAGTCCATCATACTTCACCACACCGTTGTCCGTGGCGAACCATAAAAATCCCTTGCTGTCTTGAAATACTTCATAGACCTCTGAACTCGGAAGTCCGTCAGGGATTGAATAGTTATAGTAAGTAAACGATTGACTGAAAAGGCGCGGCGCTGAGATCAGCAAAAATGCGAGCACCGTCCATTTCGTTACTGTAGAAGCTTTTATTGCCATTATGCCATGGCATCGCCCGGGCGTGGATCGCTCGATGGCCGATGCCTCAGCATAATATTAGCTAAATTTTCCGATCCTTATTCGGTCCGCAGCGTGTCAACAGGGTTGGCTCTTGCTGCTTTCAGAATGGTAAAGCTCGTCGTCAACAATCCGATGACGAAGATGGTGAGCGCACAAAGGACAACGGAAGAAATTCCGACCGCAATCCGGTATTTGTAGATCTCCTCCAACAACGCATCGGTCATGAAAAATCCGCCCACAGAGCCGGCAATTCCAGCCAGTAGCAGGATCACCACGAACTCACGATTCATCAGCATGACCACGCTCTGCACGGTAGCGCCCAAGGCCTTACGAATGCCAATCTCTTTGGTTCGCTTGGCGATGTTCAAGGATGCCAGCGAGAAGATTCCAGATGCCGATAGCATCCCACCCAACACGGTCAGAAACAGGAAGATCGTCCTCAGGTTTGAGTTTACATTTTTGGTCTCCCGCAATACAATATCTTCCTGGAACTGGCTCTCAAAAGGCTTGGTGGGATATAACTTTTTCCAGGTGCTTTCCAGGTAGGTTTTGATTTCCGGCAGATCTGATTGCTCAGCCCTTACCTGCATCATCTTCCACGAGGCAGAATCAGATGGATAGAATAAGAACGGCTCAGCTTCCTTCGACCGGTACACGTTGTCGATGTGATTGGCGACCACACCCACCACATGCCGCCTCACCTCATGAACAACGAGAATTTTGTCCAGCGGGTCCTTCAACAGGATCTTATCAACAAACGCCTGATTGACGACGACGCCTTCTTTGCGATCGGTGGCATTCTCCAGGTTCAGGTAGCGCCCTTCCTTGAGGACGAGTCCCATCGTTTCGAAATAATTATTTCCCACACCCATGAACTGCGAAGTGTACTCCGTTGTGTCCACTTTGACAGGGAATTGATAGTTGCTGTAGCCTACCTGGTGATCACTCACGGATACTTCAAGAATTTTCGGATTTTCGGCGATGGCGTTCTTCATCGCATCAAACTCGCTCGGGCTTTGAATGTTCACGGTGACCACCATTTCCTTATCATAGCCAAAGTTGATCTCCTCCTGGAACTTTCCATTTTGAATAAAGACAACGCCACCAACCAACACCACCACCGACAGCGCAAACTGAAAAGCAACCAAAGTTTTGGTCAGCGCATTCGTTCCGGAGACTTTCACCGTTCCTTTTAACAACGCAACAGGTTTGAATTTACTATTGAACAAGGCCGGGTAAATCCCCGCGAGCAAGGAAGCGAAGAAAACGAGACCCAGTAAGGTAACAAAGAGATTCAAACCGCTCAGGTCTTTCAACGTGTACGGCAGCTGCCACATCTCCACAAAAACCGGAACAATCCACTGCGCCAGCAAAAGTCCGACCGCCAGAGACATCACGATGATCAGCGTGGTCTCGATCAGAAATTGCGAAACGATTTGATTTCGAAGGGCGCCCACAGCTTTACGAATTCCCACTTCCTTTAGCCTCTTGCCCGTCATGGCAATAGAGGTGTTGGTGAGGTTGAAACAGGCGATGAGCAAAATTAAAGCCGCCATGCCGGTGAAGACGATCAATGGCGCGGCACCCATTCTTCGATTCACATATCCCCATCCTAAATCGTCGTTCGTAAAATACGCTTTAAAGGGTTCCAGCTGATAAGCGATGACGTGATTGTCTTCCTTCGCTTTATTGCGGATTGGAACGTACTTATCAAACTGTTTGCCGAGAGAAGGTGCGCTTTCAACAGAAGCCAATTCCATGAAGGTGGAAGGATCTCTCCAATCTCCCCAGTTGTCAGTCTTGATTTTGTGTATGTCCAGCAGATTCTCAATCCGCATCATGGCTTCAAAGTAGAAGGTGTTATTCACGGGTATTGCCTTCAACACCCCACCAACGGTTACTTGTATCTCCATTTCATTGGGAAAATTGAGCGTCAACATCTTTCCCACTGCATTTTCATCACCGAAGTATTTCTTGGCCAGTTTCTCGCTTAGAAAAATGCTGTACTTGTCTTTGAAGGATTTATGATTGCCGGCGAGTAATGGAAAATTGAACATTTCGAAAAATGTGCTATCGGCAAAAGACACTTGTTCTGCAAAAGCCTTGTCGCCATTGCGCATGTATCCTCCATCGCTCACGAAGCGCGTGTACCGTTCAATGCCGGCAAACTCCTGTACGGCTGTGGGAGCCAATGGCATCGGCGCGTTGATGTTGGGTGTGATCTTACCGTCCTGTCCTTTTACGTGAGAGTGAATAGTATATATGCGACTAACCTTTTCGTCTGCGTGGAAATTGTCGAACTCAATATTATAAGCCAGGATCAAGTAAGCTGCTATACAACAAGCCAGCGAAATACCCAGGCCGAAGGTGTTGATGATAATGTAGCTTTTGTTTTTCCGGAGACTCCGAACGGCGACAAGGAGGTAGTTTTTTATCATAACGAGGTGTGTTTGGTACTCATGAGACGCTCAATCGCGCTAAGTAGTTGCAGTGTTTGAATGATAAGACACTAATAATTTCCATCACCCCTATCAGCTGTCCGAAATTGATCAACGATTGTTCTTCTCCCTTCGTTTTTCGGACAGTTAGAATTTCAATCCACGAGTTCTACAATGCTCTACCTCCCGCCCCGTCACGGGGTATGGTGAAAAATATTTTCTGATAAAAACTGCAATTACGAATAAAATGTGTAACTATATTAACTGCAATTACGAATAATACCTTGTTATGAAGAAAACGAAACTCGGCGAGTTTGAAGAATTGGTGCTCTTAACCGTGGCGGCGTTGCAAGAAGATGCTTATGGCGTAGAGATCAAGAATGAATTGGAGAAGCGGTTGAAGGAAAAGCTGAGCGTGGGCTCCATTCAATCCGCACTCAAGCGCATGGAAGAGAAAGGGTTTCTCACTTCCGAATTCGGCGAAGCCACACAGAAGCGCGGAGGAAAGCGAAAGCGCATTTATACCGCTACACCTTACGCTCATCGTGTGCTGGCAGACTTGAAAGACATCCGCGCACAACTGTGGACCTCCATCCCGAAACTTGCTCATGCATTAAAGGCAATATGACGCGGCCAAACGATATCGTTCCACCAAAGTGGTCTCTCCGTATTCTGCGGTTCTTCGTGAAGAAAGAATACCTGGAAGAAATCGAAGGCGACATGGAAGAGCTATTCCACGATCAGGTTGCGCAAGGGTCCCTTTCAAAAGCACGTCGGGTTTATACCTGGGAGATACTCAAACTCATGAGACCCATCTTAATAAAGAATCTAAGCTTCGTACAAAACCTTTATCGATACCCTATGTTCAACAACTACTTCAAAGTTTCACTTCGGGGTTTGATGAAGAACCCGCTCAATTCATTCATCAACTTGTTCGGTCTTGCGGCGGCGATCGGATTTTGTGTGTTCGCCTATGGCTTTTCGCGCTGGGCGCATAGCCGCGATCAGTTTCATAAAAACAAGAACGAAGTATTTCTGGTCACGTTTAGCACCAATCGTGATGGATCCCTTCAACAATACGGAACGACACCGAGGCCGTTAGGGGAAATGCTGCGCCAGGATTTCGCCCACATCAAAAAGGTTTGTCGCGTGGAAGATCGCGAGGCCGTAGTCAAATATGAAGACCTTGTCTTCAACCAGAGAATCCGGTTTGTTGACCCTGAGTTTCTTGACCTGTTCACCTTTCCATTGAAGTGGGGAAGTGCAAGATCGCTGGCGGATGTAAACAGTGTGATCCTGAGCGGAAAAATGTCCATCAAATATTTTGGAGACCAGAATCCACTCGGGCAGACGATACTTATCAAGTTTGACAAAGACAGAAGCAAAGCGTTCAAGGTAACGGGGGTTGCAGAAGCCTTCCCGTTGTCGAGAAGTATTGACTTTTCTTTTCTCATCAACTATGAAAACTTCCGCACCGCCGATCCCGCCTATGACTTCCATGACTGGACCAAATTCGTAAATGCCACACTCATCCAGGTTGACAGCACGACCGACCTGCAATCGCTCAAACGAGGAATGGAAAAATACAAGCGTATCCAGCATTCCGCAGCCAAGGAAGATTGGGCCATCGCTTCATTTAACTTCGAACCCCTGGCCACGTTGCACGAACGGACCGACGACATCCGCGACGATATTGCGCGCGGCGGAACGCAGGACAACTATACATCAGTCGTGTTCCTGGTCGTGATCTGTGTGTTGCTGCTGGCACTTGCCTGCTTCAATTACATTAACATCGCTGTAGTCTCTGCAGCGAAAAGGCTTAAAGAAATTGGAGTCCGTAAATCCATCGGCGCGACACAACGCGTTGTTATCGTCCAGTTCCTGACAGAAAATATTGTCATCACTTCATTCGCCCTGGTCCTCGGCGTTATCATTGGATGGTTTGTCGTTATTCCCTGGTTTGAAAACTTGTGGGACTTCAGTATGGGATTCACGCTTAACGATGCAAAGCTATGGATCTATCTTCCCGCCATTTTGCTGTTCACCGGAATTGCTTCCGGTATCTATCCCGCGTTTTATATTTCACGATTTCAAGCGGTGAGTATTTTAAAAGGATCGGTAAAGTTCGGGCAAAAAAATCCGTTGACGCAGATCCTGCTCGGCATTCAGTTGGTATTGTCGTCATTCTTTATTACAAGCGCGATCATGTTCACCCAAAACACCAGCTACCTGGCGCAACGAAGCTGGGGCTATGGTCAACACGATGCCCTGTATGCCGTCGTTCCGGATCGTCAGTCGTATGAACAATTGCACGATGTGATGATGCGCGAGCCGAACATCGTGAGGCTTTCCGGATCACGCCATCATCTTGGAAAAAGTAGCGTCACTACCGTCATTCATTTTCCGGAACGCGAGTACGAAGTTGATCAACTGTCCGTTGACCCCGGGTATTTCGAAACGATGGGTCTGGAACTTCAGGAAGGGAGAAAGTTCAATGATCATGAGCGAAGTGATCAGCACGCTATAATCGTCAATGAATTCCTGGTGAAAAATCTGGCGTGGGAAAATCCGATCGGAAAAACGTTCAAAATCGACAGCCTTTCATTTGAAGTGATTGGGGTCGTCAAGGACTTCCACTACGCCAGTTTCTCCGAACCGATCAAGCCCACGATTTTCCGCGTCGCTGATCGTGAAGATTACCGGTTCCTGACGATGAAAATTAAGGAAGGGTCAAAGCTCGAAGCCTTCCAATCTCTTCAGGCAAAGTGGTCGAAACTTTTTCCCGAAGTTCCCTTCGACGGCGGCTACCAGGAAGATGTTTGGGGAGGTTACTTCGAAGAAATCGAAATCTATGGACACGTCTGGAGAGTATTCGCGACGCTTGCGGTAATTCTCGCAACCTTGGGATTGTATGGATTGGTAACGTTGAATGTTTCCGGACGCACCAAGGAATTTAGCATCCGAAAAGTGTTAGGTGCCCGATTGAAAAATATTGCGGCCAATGTCACGCGACAGTACCTCGCCTTATTTTTAGTAGCCCTGCTCATCGGCACCCCTCTGAGCTACATTTTCGCAAAGGTTATTATTGAGTTTGCATACAAATATCATATGCCCATCACACTCTGGCAGGCGGTGATGGCTTCGATAATGTTGATTATACTGTTGCTCGCAACCGTATCAACCCAAATCATTAAAGTATCCAAAGCCAATCCCGTGAACGGATTAAAGACAGAATAATCCGCCGGAACCATTTCATCCGCGATCATTAGGATTTACGGGCTCGCTGATTTATAATTGTAGATACAACACTTAATTGTTGATCTGCGGTTATGAGACTGAGAATAATCCTTATTGCGTCAGCACTTCTTTTCATTTCCGCTCCGCTGAGCTTTGCGCAGTCAACGACCCCTAAATTTCAAAGTGATAACGGCGACGGCACCTTTACCAATCCCGTCATCAATGCTGATTTCCCCGACCCGGATGCCATTCTCGTAGGCGACACTTACTACATGGTCACCACCACCATGTTTATTTTTCCAGGTGTGACCATTCTAAAATCGAAAGACCTCGTAAACTGGGAATATTGCAGTAACGCCCTTCCACGATTTGATTTTCATCGCGCGTATAACCTTGACGGCGGGCAGCGGTATTCGCATGGGCAATGGGCCACAAGCATCAAGTACCACAACGGAAAGTTTCATCTACTGTTCATCACACTCGACGAGGGAGGCTTTCACTGCACGGCCACCAAAGCGGAAGGTCCTTGGGAAATACAAAAGCTTCCGAAAGGCTATTATGATCCCGGTCTATTTTATGATGACGACGGAAAAATTTACGTGGTGCATGGGTATAGTAAGATCTCCATTACAGAAGTTGATGAAAAACTCGCCCCGCTTTCAAACGACTCACTGATATTCACCGGAAACATTCGCTGGGGCCTCGAAGGTATGCACGTCTACAAGATCGATGGAATGTACTACCTCTACGGAACCTATGGCGGATTGGATGGCATTCAAGTGGCGCTGCGTTCAAAAAATATTCACGGGCCTTACGAACAAAAGATTGTCCTCAGCGATTCATCGAAAGGCGTGAACTTCGGACTTCACCAGGGCGCGCTGCTGAAAACGCAAACCGGCGAATGGTGGACAATCATTTTCTCGGATCGTGGACCGTTTGGACGTTTCCCTTCACTTCAGCCCGTAACGTGGGTGGATGGATGGCCGATGATCGGCGTCAATGGGAAAGGTGTTGTTACCTATAAGAAACCAAACGTTGGAAAAACATATCCGCTGAAAACATTTCCAACATCCGATGAATTCAATGACAGATCCCTAGGCATGCAGTGGGGATGGAATCACAATCCAGATACCACCAAATGGTCGCTCACTGAAAATCCAGGCCACTTGAGGTTGACAACGGGCAAACCAGTTTCTAACTTCCGCGACGCCCGAAATACGCTGACGCAAAGAATGTTCACGTACTATTCCGAATCCATTCCAACCATCGGAGAAATAAAATTGGACGCCGGCAATATGAAGGATGGCGATGTCGCTGGACTAGCGATCTTCCAGGATCCTTTTGCTTACATCGGTGTGAAGCAGGTCGACGGCGTCAAATATGTGACAATGGTAAACAACGGATTGGAGACGAGTTCAACGCTGTTCAAAGGCAGCACCATTTATCTGCAGGCTATTGCTCATTATGGCAGCGGTCAAGCAACCTTCACGTACGGCACCGATGGCAAAAAGTTCACGGCCTTCGGCAACAAACTCGACATGCGATTCAACCTTTCCGTCTTCACCGGAAATAAATTCTGCCTGTTCAACTATGCAACGAAAACTCCCGGCGGTTACGTTGACTTTGATTGGTTCAGGATGAGGCCCGGAAAGTAACGAAGCGGACATAACCCTAAAGACCCAAGCGCCATGAAAAAAACTTTTCTCGCCATTTTACTTTGCTGGCCTGCAGCCCTGTGCTTTTCGCAGGAGACCAGGATCAGCAGTCCTGATAAAAAAATTGTCGTCACGTTCACCAACCTGGAACAGCCTGCTTACTCCGTCAGCTATAACGGAACGACAGTTATTAAGGAGTCAACACTTGGTGTCGTCCGCGAGGATGAGGACTTCTCCCATCATTTGAAAATAACGGAAGTACCTTCTCCCCAGCCCGTGAAGGACAACTACACTATACTCACGGCGAAAAAGAAGAACATAGCTTACCACGCCACCGAACAGGCGATCAAAACACAATCTGCATCCGGGAAAAAGATGAACATCATCTTCAGGGTTTCCAATGACGGCGTAGCATTTCGTTACGAGTTCCCCGAATCATCGACAGATATAAAGAAGATTTCCTCAGAAAAAACAAGTTTTCATTTCAACGAAGGAACGCGCGCCTGGCTGCAACCAAAAGCCGAAGCGCAAAGTGGCTGGGAACATTGCAATCCATCCTATGAAGAACACTACAAGATTGATGTTCCCACGGGCACGCCATCACCGACAAAAAATGGTTGGATCTATCCCGCATTGTTTAAATACAACGAGGTGTGGATGCTGATCACGGAAGCTGGCCTTGGGCGAACGTATTGTGGCACGTCGCTGCAACAAGAATCTCCCGACAGCGAATACAAGATAAATTTCCCGCAAGCAGCGGAAGTATTTACGAACGGCGTCTTGAATCCTGAATCAACGCTACCCTGGAAAACTTCGTGGCGAATCATTGCCATTGGAAATCTGAAAACAATTGTTGAATCTACTTTAGGAACGGATCTCGCGTTGCCAGCAGTGAAAATGGACAACTCCTTTATTAAACCAGGAAAGGCATCGTGGAGCTGGATTTTGAAAAAAGATGACTCGACCGTTTTTAATATTCAAAAAAGATACATCGACTTCGCTGCCGATCTGAAGTGGCAGTATTGCCTCGTCGACGCAAACTGGGATACTTTGATTGGATACGATTCCATCAAGATACTGGCGGATTATGCCAAGACCAAAAATGTAGGATTGCTATTGTGGTACAACTCCTCCGGGGATTGGAACACTGTAAAGTATCATCCGAAGAGCAAGCTCCTCACCCACGAAGCCCGAATGAAAGAGTTTTCAAAATTGCATGCGATGGGTATTAAAGGCTTGAAAGTAGATTTCTTCGGCGGCGATGGACAATCGATGATGAACTACTACCTCGACATTCTGGATGACGCGGCTGCCAATCAACTGCTCGTCAATTTTCACGGAGCAACGCTACCGCGTGGACTCCACCGTACCTATCCCAACCTCGTGACGACCGAAGCGGTGTTTGGATTTGAAATGATTACGTTCGCCCAGGAGAATGCCAATGCGGAACCGCAACACTCCGTGATGAGCGCGATGGTACGAAACGCATTTGACCCGATGGATTTCACTCCGATGAATTTATACCAGGTGCCAGGGATCAAACGCGTCACCACGTCATCCTTCGAGCTGGCTACCGCGGTGCTTTTCCTGTCAGGCATTCAACACTATGCAGAAAGTCCCGAAGGAATGAAGCACGTTCCTGAATTTGTTAAAGACTTTTTGAGAACACTTCCCAACAGCTGGGACGACGTGAAGTTTATCGATGGTTATCCTGGAAAATTATTTGTGGTGGCAAGGAAATCCGGCAATCGGTGGTATGTGGCCGGCATCAATGGTGAGAACGTTGAGAAGAAACTATCACTCGACTTATCCTTTATAAAAAATAAGAAAGGCCAGGTCATTGGCAGCGGAAATGCAGTCGGCAACGAACCTTCGTTCACGACGAACACCGTTGCCGTACCAGCGTCAGGCAAAATCAATGTTACGCTAAAGGGAAATGATGGATTTGTAGCCGTGTACGAATGATTCAATAAATAATGCATGCCATGAATCGTATTGGATTCCTTTACATTTTGCTGTGTTGCGCCAGGATTTCGTTTGCCCAGTCAACACCTGTCGCCATTCACGTAGACGCTTCGCAGACCATGGGAGAAATGAAACCCTTCTGGTCCTACTTCGGATACGATGAACCCAACTACACGACGCGAAAGGATGGACAGAAGTTACTGACGGAACTGACGCAGCTCAGTCCGGTTACCGTGTATGTGCGAGCGCATAACCTTTTAACGTCGAAAGGGAATAGCCCGGGGCCAGATCTCAAATGGGGTTTCACCGATGCATACAAGGAAGACAAAAAGGGAAAACCGATTTACCATTGGGTGGTCGTCGATAGCATCGTCGATACTTATATACAACGAGGTATCAGGCCGCTTATGGAAATCGGATTCATGCCAAAAGACCTTTCTTCCAAGCCCGACAACTATGAACATACCTGGAGTAAAGGGGGTGATCTCTGGACGGGTTGGACAGCGCCGCCGAAAGATTATAACAAATGGCGAGAGCTTGTTTATCAATGGGTAAAGCATTCTGTGGAGCGGTACGGACAAGATGAAGTAAAAACCTGGCTTTGGGAAGTATGGAACGAACCCGACATTCCGTATTGGTCTGGAACGTTCGAGGAATACTGCAAGCTCTACGATTATGCTGCCGATGGGCTCAAGCGCGCTTGTCCGGATTGCACGATCGGCGGACCGCATACGACCAGCCCGCGCAGCGACAAAGCCTATAAGTATCTCACCGACTTCATCGAACATTGCCTTCGCGGGAAAAACTATGCCACCGGAAAAACCGGGACTCCTTTGCAGTACATTGGCTTTCACGCGAAGGGATCGCCTGAATTTGTTGATGGACATATCCGGATGAACATGGGTGTTCAATTGAAAGACATTCAACGGGCGTTCGAAGCGGTCAACTCGTTTCCAGAACTTAAGAACATTCCTGTCATTGTAGGCGAATGTGATCCGGAAGGATGCGCGGCCTGTTCTGAAAAACGCGATCCGAAATTCGGCTATCGAAATGGTACGGTGTATTCAAGCTACACGGCTTCATCCTTTGCGCGAATCTATGAACTGATGGATCAGTACAATGTAAACCTACAAGGCGTGGTGAGTTGGTCATTTGAGTTCGAAGACCAGGAATGGTTTGCCGGCTTTCGCGAGCTCGCCACGCACGGTATCGACAAACCCGTGTTGAATGTATTTCGAATGTTCGGATTGATGAGTGGGCAGCGGGTAATGGTTAAGTCCAACAACGCCATGAGCGCCAAAGACATCATCACAAAAGGCGTTCGCGAACAAAACGACATTCATGCCATCGCCACCAAAGACGGAAATTCCATTTCGGTCATGGTATGGAATTATCACGATGATGATGTGGCCGGTCCTTCCGCTCCCGTTGAATTGACCGTCGATGGTATCGAAAAAAATAAAGTCATCGTTCACCACTACCGTGTGGATCAGCAATACAGCAACTCGTTCGAAAAATGGAAAGCCTTGGGACGGCCTCAAGAGGTTACGGCGGAGCAATACAAGATGTTAGAAACCGCCGGGCAATTGCAACTGCTTTCTTCGCCGGAATGGAAGCCGGTTAAAGATCGATCGACAACTTTGAAATTTGATTTGCCGCGGCAGGGCGTATCGCTGATACAACTGTCGTGGTAGTTCCTACTCGAGCCTTGTATTAATATCCTTGATAACCTTGTCAAGTTCTTCGGCCGACAAAACGAGGTAGCTATTGTATTCTCTTATTAAGTCTGGATCTTGTTCCATTCCCATCAAATTGGTTAAACCCAGTATTCGTGCCAAAGGTCCACGAACATTGTGCGCATTGAAATATGCGTAGTCGATCAGCTTCTTGTTTTGCTGCTCGATCTTTTGAGACCGTAGCTGCACTTCAGCTTCCAGTGATTCATTGATTCGACGGATCTCCTCGTTTGCTTGGGTAAGTTCTTCAGCCTGCGTCAAGATCTCCTCATGCTTCTCATAGATCTCTTTGTTTAACACCTCGAGTGCTGCGGCCGTCTTCAATTTGCTTCTGTAGCTTCGGTAACTTACAAGACCTAAAATCGCCGTGACCGCCAACAACAAACTGATGATCATGATCACTACCGTTTGATTTTTTATCTTCTCGTTGTTCAACTCAAGTTGTCGATCCTTTTTTTCCTGCTGATATACTTTTTCGAGCGTCGCCAGCTGTCGGGCTTTTTCGCCATTGAACGCCTCGGCGTTGAGTTCGGTGTAGGCGTCCATATAATAAAGTGCTGAGTCGTACTCCTTGTGTTGCTTGAACAGTTGCGCGAGCTTCAGCCTGGAGCTTAAGCGGCCATTGCTGCTCTTGCCGTCGTCGGCCATGGTCATGGCCTGATGCAAGTAAGAATATGCCTCAGCCCTATTGCCCATGGCGGAATAAACAGAACCGATAGATTGATAAAGTTCGATGGTGGTGAATAAGTCCGTGTTTCGATCGATCAGTTCCTTTGCTTTGAAACACGCCTCCAGCGCTGCGGAATATTTTTTCTCAGATTCAAACAAGTTCGCCATTTTAAGGTAAGAGTAGCCTTCCATGTTTGTGAGTCCCGCGCGCGCAAACATTTCGCGCGACTTTTTCAGTGTGGCCAGGGCATTGGCGTAATCGTTCATGTCCAGGTAAACATCGCCGACAGCGATGTACGTGCGTGCCAGCCCGACGGAATCATCTGTCTTGCTGTAGAGTTCAAGGGCTCGCTCGGTGTACTCCCGCGCTTTCGCAAAATCTTTCTGGTAGTGAAAAACACGCGCGATGTTCGTCAATGTCTTCGATGCTGCAGCTAAATCATTCAAGTCTTCCCGTATTCTCAGGGCTTTATAAAAATAATCCAGTCCAGTAGTATAGTCGCCGCGAATGGAGTACGTGATTCCGAGAATATTATTGCTGTTACCCATCGCTGTCTTGTAGTTGATTGCCGTAGCCTTCTCGAGGGCCTCGGTAGCAAGGACCTCTGCCGTCGACAGCGACAACTGCGTGTATTCATAGGCGAGCTTGTTCAGCAAATCGATTTTTTCTTCCTGGGTTTGGGCATGGTCCAATTGCTGTTGGATAGCATCGAGCGAGTCGGGTTGGGCCACTGCCGAACTGAAGCGCAAGAAGATTAAGGCGAGCATCACCTGCTTCATAGACATGAATTTTCGACCGCAATTTAGCCTTTTTTGGAATCCCCTTTCATCATGTTTGCAAGGCACCCGGAACTCATACTTTGTAGCAATTCGAGTCAAATCCGGCGACTCCAAACGGGCAAATGTTCCAACAATGGATCAAATTGAAACTTAGGGACCCAGTTGGCTGCTGTCAAATCGCAAAATCACTAGCAAGCAATGACCAACTCGCAAACTCCAAATATCAAACAATAATCAAATCACAAATTTCAAATTCCAAACGATGCAAAAATTCGAAACGTCTGCTCCGTTGGAATTTGGTTATTGGGAATTGGAATTTGTTTGAGATTTGGTGCTTGATGCTTGCGCTTTACGGTCTCCGGTGCGCCGCTTCCCATCCAATGATCGCCTCCTTCCTCGTACGTCCCCAATGGTAGTTGCCGAGTGCACCGGATGATTGAATCACGCGGTGACAAGGAATGAGGAACGCAACAGGGTTTTGTCCGATGGCGGTGCCGACTGCGCGCACGGCATTGGGGTTATCGATTTTCTCGGCAATCGTTCGATAGGTAGAAAGCCCGCCGGTGGGAACCCTCAAAAGCGTTTCCCATACTTTCAGTTGAAAGGCTGTACCTTTTAAATGCAACTTGATTTGATCGAGCTTGCTCCAGTCGTGCGTAAAGATGAACAACGCATTTTGTTGAATGAGGTCCACCATCTGACGATAGGAGGCGTTTGGAAAATGTTGCTTCAACGCATCGAATGCTGATGCTTCTTCATCGGCGAACGACATGTGACAAATACCTTTTGGCGTCGACGCGACGAGTATGTTCCCAAACGGACTCTCCGCGAAACTGTAGTTGATCGTCAGCGCCGCTCCTCCGTTTTTGAACTCGCCCGGCGTCATTCCTTCGATGGTCATGAACAGGTCGTGAAGTCTCCCGGTTCCGGAGAGCCCCGCTTCATGCGTTGCGTCTTGCAACGTTGAACTGGATTGCTTCAAAATACTTTTCGCATACTCTACCGTGAGATACTGCAGAAATTTTTTGGGGCTCACGCCAGCCCATTCCGTAAATAGACGTTGAAAGTGAAACGAGCTCAGGTGTACTTTCTCTGCCACATCGTCGAGGTCGGGCTGATCTTTGAAGTGCAGCTTGATGTAGTCGATGGCGTTGGCGATCCGGTCGAAGTTCAGTTTCTCCTGGGTCTTCATAATGATAAATTTAAGTTAAAGATGCGAGAGGTCTTAGGCTAAATAAAACCCGATTCTTGCTATTCTTCGGTCGAAGTAGTATCGGGGCGCTGTGGCTCACTTTTTTGCACTGGAATTCTGATCGAAGGTTTGATCAACCCGACGGGCATGATGGAGTCCTGCGAGAAACCACTCACCTCAATATTCACTTTCAAATCGCTCTTTTGGTTTTTGAATGACAACCATCCGACAAGGCATCCCAGGGCGAGCACCAAAATTCTTCCGTACCGTTGTGTTTTCATCTCAATCTTGTTTTGATGCATCAAAAGTAGATTGAGTGTAGTAGCGGTAAAACCCGAAAGTTGCTGAGTTCGAACGGCACGGCCCCTTCGGGTGATTGATGTTAACGGTTGTTCTTCAAGGGAGATTGTTTATTTTTGTTTCCACTCGGGGCGTAGCGCAGCCCGGTAGCGCGCCGACGCGTCGGGGAGGTCGTTGTTTCGTTATGTTCTTTACTTACATCCTTGAATCAGAGAAGAGCCAGAAATGGTATTTTGGCCACTGCTCAAGCTTGACGCAAAGGGTAAAGGATCATAATATGGGTCAAACGACTTCGACTAGAAATAAAGGACCTTGGAAATTAATTTTCGCGCGGCAGTTTGATAGTAAGCTTGAAGCGAATAGGTTTGAATTGAAACTCAAAAAGCTGCGAAACAAGGAATATATAAAAAGAGAATTTCGACAGTATTTCATCGGGGCGTAGCGCAGCCCGGTAGCGCGCTTCGTTCGGGACGAAGAGGTCGCTGGTTCGAATCCAGTCGCCCCGACAAAGTCCGCCAGTTTCAACGGCGGGCTTTTTTTATTTCCAGCCCCAAGGCGACTCTTGATTTTATTGGAGGATGTTAGCGCGCCCCGACGCGTCGGGGAGGTCGCTGGTTCGAATCCAGTCGCCCCGACTCATTAAAAAGCTTGCAGGTTCGTTAAGAATCGCAAGCTTTTTTTGTGGTGATTGGGCGGGATTCGAAACTAAACTCGAAGCCAACCTGTCCTCGTACTTACAGCACTTCCAAAGTGCAAAGGACCAATGCCCGCCACCGAACACCAAACCTCACAACCGAACGGTAAATCTTTCAAAATCCTTAATTAACCTTAGTAATTGAAAGTTTTACACACTGGCCCGAAAATGGCAAAGGCCTTAACCTGACTTATGATCATCAATTATTTAAAGATCTCGCTTCGCAATCTGCTCAAGAACAAATATTACAGTCTCATCAACATTCTGGGGCTTGCTTTGGGTATCACATGCGTGTTCCTCATCATCCAATATCTTAGCAGAGAACTTGCGTACGATAAATTTCATGAAGGTTCAGAAAATATCTATCGCGTTATCTGGGAAAACGATAATCCACAAACACGAACTCCTCATCCGCTCGCACAGGCGATGGCGCACGACTTTCCTGAAGTAGAAAATGCCGTAAGCCTTTCTCCTCTCTGGGGCCCGGGCCTTACACGCGAAACGTTCTCCATCCGTAACCCACAGAAAAATATTCAATACGATGAAACCGGTGTGCTGGCAGTTGACACCACATTCTTCAGAGTTTTTTCATTTCCGATCGTAAAAGGTGATTTCGACAAAGCACTGAAAAAAATGGGTGGCTTGCTGATCTCAGAAAAGGCCGCCCACAAATACTTCGGTGATGAAAATCCTATCGGCAAATTTCTTTCGGTCAATGACGACAAAACGCTTACCGAAGTAGTAGCGGTATTCAAAGATGTTCCAGAGCTTTCGCATTTTCATTTCGACTTCCTCGTTTCCTATGTTCTTGAAAAAGCACTCGAAGATCCGCAAAGTCAGTACTACACCTGGGCAGATTTCGGACACTATAATTATGTAAGACTGAAACCAGGAGCAGATGCAAAAAAACTTGAAAGTCAGTTAATGCCCTGGCTCAAAAATTATGTGGATTGGTCAGCTGAAGATTTCAAATACTTTGAGGACAATCATTATGGACTGAAACTTCAACCCATTACTGATATTCACCTCAAATCAAATGTTCGCTGGGAACTGGAGGGCAATGGCAACATGGATTATGTTTATATGATGATGGCTGCTGCAATTCTGATTCTTGTCATCGCGTGCATCAACTTCGTTAATCTTACGACCGCACAATCAGCAGGCCGAGCAAAGGAGATTGGTATACGCAAATCACTTGGCGCTTTAAAAAGACAACTCATCATTCAGTTCACTGGTGAATCTGTGCTGGTGGCTTTGGCGGCGATGCTGGTGTCGCTTGCTATGATTCAGACACTGGTTCCAATGTTCAACTTTATGACGGAAAGTGCAGTTCCGTTTTCGATGATCTCATTGATCGCGATTTTGGCAGCGATCGGAATAGTGGTTGGACTTGTTGCCGGTATTTATCCGTCACTTTACTTATCGTCCGTAAAACCAACCGCAGTGCTGAAAGGTAAATTTCTGCAAAGTCCAAAGGGAACTTCGGTACGCAAGGCCTTTACTATTTTTCAGTTCAGTGCATCGATGGTACTGATCTGTGCTGCAGTCGTAATCTTCAATCAGCTTCAGGCTGTTCAAAATAGACCTGTTGGTTTTAGCAAAGAAGAAGTGATCGTAATACCAGTAAAAAATCAGGATGCCTTTCGAGATCGCTTTGCAGACGTGGAGACAGAATTCAGGCGACTTGCCGGCGTGAAAGAAGTTTCAGCAGCATCTAACATTCCGGGTCGATCATTCAATCAAAATGAAATTTTTGAATCGACTCATCCTGAAAATGAAATTGATGCTTCTGAACTCGTTGTTGATCACGATTTTCTTAAAGTATTAGACATTTCGCTGGCGGAAGGACGTGATTTCCTCAGGGAGAATCCTGCGGATGCGGACAATGCATTTCTGATTAACGAAACTGCCGCGCGCAATCTTCAGCTCGATCATCCGGTTGGAAAGCAAATTACCTGGGAACGAGATGGCGATGCCCTGAAGGCGACTGTGATCGGTGTTGTGAAGGATTTTAATTTTCAATCCCTGCATCACACGGTAAAACCATTGTTGATCACATTGGGAAATAATGGTTTCAATTACATCGTTCTAAAACTCAACACCAATGATTTCAACAAAACGATTAAGGAAATAGAAGGAACCTGGAAAAAATTCGACAACAGGTTTACGTTCGAGTTCTTTTTCCTGGCTGATAATCTTAACCAACAATATCGCAATGAGCAAAATATCAATCGTGTTATCATTGCATTCTCCGGAGTCGCCATTTTGATTGCCTGCTTTGGACTGTTGGGAATCGCAGCGCTCACATTCCGCAACAAGACCAAAGAAATCAGTGTAAGAAAAGTTCTCGGTGCTGAGTTCGGTAATCTCGTGGTTTTGTTGCTTAAGGAATTTACTATTCTGATTTTGATTGCCGTAATCATCGCTACACCGGTTGTAATCTGGATCATGAAAAACTGGCTTCAGAATTTTGCTTATCGCGTTACGTTGAATCCAATCATATTCATTGGCGCGGGAATGTTTTTGATTTTACTATCGTGGATTACATTA
>Ga0315912_10000775_pt1 | contig 48054 bp, 42 predicted proteins | sample VfabasoilMG_FD_204469 | JGI IMG/M metagenome (GOLD analysis project Ga0315912, IMG submission 204469) | Garden soil microbial communities collected in Santa Monica, California, United States - V. faba soil | ecosystem: Environmental > Terrestrial > Soil > Garden | place: USA: California... | reverse complement strand
CGAGGCGCGAGGCCGAAGCTTTATCGGGCCCCAACTACAGTGGGGGCGAGCGCCGAGTAACAACGCCATCGTGCTGCAGAACCGTGCATGGCACGGAACGAACTTCCGACTTGAGGCACTCGTTCGGGTGGCTGTCGGAGCGAGTCTTGGGGACGGGGGCTAGTCCTCGGGTGGGCGACGGGGACGGGTGGAGCGTTCCCACCTTCCATCGTCCCGTTCGCGAAATCCGAGCGTGCGAACGATCGCCGCGAGCTCGGTCCATGTGCAACGAATGGCCGCTGCATCGAGGGCTGCGAGTTCGAAGGGTCCGTTGCGGGCGAGGTCGCTTGCGCGATGCTCGAGATCGTCGAGGGCATCGACCCGGATCGCTTTGCTTGCGCGCGGGAGGAACCCGATGTGGCGGTAGTAGTCGCGTCCGATCTGTGGATCGATGTCCAAAGTGCAATCGGTGGGCTCCGGCCAGGTGTTTGCGCGCCCAACGAACGCGGACCAAAGTGCGATCCGCAACGCGACCGCGTCCTGCGTGACCGCACCGGGCAGGAACGCCGCGACTCGACCGAGTCGGATCCCCGCTCGCGTAAAGCACCGACGATCTCGAGCTTCGAGGTCGCGGAATTGCTGATCGGCGTCACGGCGATCGACGGTTCCAAGGCCGCGCTCCAGTTGATACGCGAGTCCTCGGGCGGGTCCACTGAGGTCACGTTCGGGGATGCGTCGGATGGGCTCGAGTAGCTCGGACACGGCATCGCGGCACCACGCGACCAGCCGTCGTACGATCCGGCCTTGGGCACCCGCGCCCAGCTCTGACGCACCCAACAGCTCGACGTCGGGGTGGAGGATGTCGTTGCCGCGTTTGAGGCGAGCCACTGGGTCCCCGCGAAATCGGATGGAGCCCGACGCGTCGACCCCGAAACCGTTGTGGTGGGCTTCGACGAGAGCGTTCACCCAGGTGTCGACGTCGGTGGATACCGAGACGACCTCGGTTCCCGACGGCAGGTCGAGACTCGCGAGCTGCGCGAACGGGTTGTGCCCGCGGCGTTCGACGGGATCTTCGGCGGGAGCAGGTCGAGCCCGCCGCCGCGAACGTTGAGTCCGTGCTGCTCGTCCGTCGACGAAACGTTCGGTGAGGCGCTGGTGCAGGGCGTCGCTTTGCCGATCTTCGATCTGCCGAACGACATCCTGCCAGTGAGCTGCATTCGGGACCCACGACTCGTGATGCGTAATGTAGGTCCACGTTCGAATGAACGCCATCCGATTCATCAACGCGTCGATGCCACCACTCACATCGTCGAGCGGTTCGATCCGACGGGCCATCCAATCGACGTCGATCTGGCTTCCTTCGTTCGTGAGCTGCTGGAAGATGGTGTCGAGTAACTGAACGTGTGAGTCGAGCACGAGCTTGCGAAAGTCGGGGATCCGGCAAACGTCCCAGAGACGTTCGACTTCGATGGGTCCACGTGCCCGACGACGGATGTCTTCACGGCGACTCAGCTCAGTGAGCGCTGCAAAGTCGTCGGCGTGATGGATGAGCGTCAGACAATTCCGCCGCGGCCGTTGGCGGAGCGATTCGATCAGATTGTCGATCGAGCTGAAGTCGAGATCGGCATTGCGCCACACCAAGTGGCGGACGGGATCGAACGCATGGTGCTCGATCGCGGAGGCGAGGGGCGGCGCGAGTTCGGGCAGCGGCTTGAGCGTTCCGAATCTGCCGTCGCGCGTGTACCGTCCCGCGCGCCCCGCGATTTGTGCGAGTTCTTCGACCGCGAGCGACCGCAGTTGCCGACCGTCGAACTTTTGCAGCGATGCGAACACGACTCGGTCGAGGTCTAGGTTGAGACCCATACCGATCGCATCGGTCGCGACCATGTATTGCACTTCGCCGGCCTCGTACATCGCGACCTGGGCGTTGCGGGTTCTCGGGCTGAGGGCACCGAGCACGACTGCCGTGCCTCCGTGTCGCTGGCGGATCCGCTCGGCAAGTTCGTAAACGTCATCGACCGAAAACGCGACCACCGCGGTACGCGGCGGCAACGAGCCGAGGGTGTGGGAGCCGGCATGGCGAAGCTCCGAGAAACGAGGATGGGTTTGGACCCGGGCGGTCGGAAGCAGCTCCTCCACCAACGGCCGCATCGTTCCGGAACCGAGCAACCAGGTCTCGCGGAGCCCGCGAGCGTGGAGGAAACGTTCGGTGAAGGTGTGCCCTCGCTGGGGGTGGGCGGCGAGCTGGATCTCGTCGATGCACAGGAAATCGACATCCAAGGTGGTCGGCATCGACTCCACCGTGCAAACCCAGTAGTCCGGTCGAGCCGGTACGCGCTTTTCCTCGCCGGTGAGCAAGGCGACACGGCGTTCGCCGAGCTTCGCGGTGATCCGATCGTAGACCTCGCGGGCGAGCAAACGGAGCGGCAGTCCGATCATTCCGTTGCGATGCTGGAGCATCCGCTCGATCGCGCGCTGGGTCTTGCCCGTATTGGTCGGGCCGAGGAGGGCCGAAATGCCAGTATCGAGCAGTGGTGCAGGGTGGTGGTCCACCTGCTCCCAGCGTACCAAAGCGCGCCGAGCACCTCTAGGCGCGCATGCTTCGGAGGACTTCCTCGACCAAACTGCGGATGAAGTTGTCCCGGTTCGCGATGGGGAACTCCGGGTGGTTCTGGCTGATCCGCCCGCTGATGATGAGCGAGGCGAGGCCATGGACGGACGCCCACAACAGGAGCGCCGCGCTGTCGAGGTCGAGATCTTGGCGAAACAGACCCAGCGCGATCCCGGCTTCGCAAGCGCTGCGAGCCTCGCGGAGCGGGGCGACGAGATGGTTTCGTTCGGACTCTTCGAGTTGACGCCAGTCGACCTCGTCTTCGTAGAAGAGGACCTTATAGAGCCATCGATTTTCTACGGCAAAATCGACGTAGTGTTTGGCGAGCACATGGATCCGCTCGATGGGATCTTCCACCCGAGCGGCCGGTTCTTGGGCGTCCATCAATGTGCGGACGCCCAAAAAGCGAATCTCTCGGAGGATCGCCGCTTTGCTCTCGAAATGTTGATACAGCGCGGTGGCGCTCACGCCGAGTCGCGAAGCGATCGCCCGCATCGTCACCCCGTCCTCGCCGAGCTCGCTGCCCAATTGGATGCTGACACGAACGATTTCGTCGTGAAGAGCGGCTTTCGCTGGAAGCCTCACCTTGCGAATCGTACCACCGCTCTCCTCGCGCAGTCATCCGAAGGATAATTTGCTTCACGCCTGGAGCGGATGAAAAGGACCGGCCGTGTGGCCGGTCCTTTTTGCCACTGCGCCGCGGACGGCGATGAGTTTTTCACATAGGTAGGCAACACAGATCTTTCGATCGAGAGAACGTGCCCACGGGCCGGTTTTGGCCGGTTTTGGTGCGCGTTGATGGCTGTAGGGTCATTCCGAGCCGCTCACAAAATGAGCACAGGAAATCATGCGATCGCAACCGAGCCTCGTTCGGTTTACTCGCGGTGGCAAAACAACGACGATTGGGACGACATGGAGGCAAACGGTCCTCGATTCCTCATCGTCGAAGGACTCGTTCCGATCCCCATGCGCCCATTGGTGTCGATCGAGGTGCCGCGGGGAAGCTTCACCAAACGTAAACCCGATGGATCCGTGGATTTCGTCGCTCCGTTCCCGTGCCCCTACAATTATGGCAGCGTCGAAGGGACCCGAACCGACGACGGCGATCCACTGGATGCGTTGGTCCTCGGGCGTCGTCTACCTTACGGTGCACGCATTTCCACCCATGTACGTTTGGTGATGGGTTTCTTGGATGATGGCGTTTCCGATCCGAAAGTCGTATGCAGCCCACACCCGCTGAGCCGTGCGCAGCGGGTGGGCGTGGTGCTCTTCTTCTCCGTGTACGCACGATTCAAGCGCAATCTCTACCGCTTGCGGTCCGGCGTTCACGGTGAGACGCGAATGCTTGGTTGGCTTCCGATGGTATCGGCCGACGCAACATCGAGCCCGTAGTGGGTCACGCGTTCGGGCCGCGCGAATGGCCGTCATCGTGCCGAGGTGTCGAGGTGCGTCTCAGCTCTGGCATCAGCAATTCGAATTCCGCCCGCAGGGCGAGTAAACCAGGCGAATCTTGGGTGTGTGCCGCGGATGCGCTGGATAGGGCGTTTTGCACCTGTTGGATGCGCGCTTCCAGATAGGAGATGAAGGCGGGGGCACGAGCACGTCGCAAGTGCGGCCCGAGCCGAAGATCGCTCTCGGACCAAGAGACCTGTCGTCGCTCGGTGGGATCGATGCTCAGCACGACGTAGTATTTGCCCGCGTCCTCGACGAGGACCTCGGCATCCAGACCCCACCCCTCTGCGGCCACGTGCGCTCGAACCATCGCCCAGTCGGTGTTGGGTTGGAGGACCAAGCGCTTCGTCGCGGCCACGACCTCGGGGTGTGCCGACAGGATGCGACGGATCGTCGCTGCGCCCATGCCTGCGAGGATGAGCGTCGCGACTTCGCCCGGGCGGATGGGAGCCAAGCCCTCTCCCGCGCGAAGTTCGATTTCGGATCGAGCTTCCTTCTCGAGGGCTCGTCGCGCGACTGCGAGGGGTCCGAACGCACGATCGCAAGCGATCGCCTTCGGTACACGCTGGCTTGCGACCAACGCGATCGGAAGTTTTGCATGATCGGTACCGATGTCGGCGACCGGTTCGCCAGGGAGGACGGCGTCTCCGATCGCGCGTAAGCGTGGCGACAAGCTCGAGCCGTGTCGCGACATCACGAGACTGGATCCATCGGCCGCCACGCCTCGCGCACCGATCCAGGAAACAATGCATAGGCACAAGGGATGACGATCAATGTCAGCAAAGTCGAAACCGACAAACCACCGATCACCGCGACGGCGAGGGGCTGCCGCAATGCTGCGCCATCTCCCCAGCCGAGAGCCATGGGGACGAGCCCGAGCACTGTCGTGAGTGTGGTCATGAGGATTGGGCGGATCCGAACTTTGGCGGCCTCGAGCAATGCCGTGTGGACGTCCAATCCCGCCCCACGGCGATCGTTGACAGCGTGGATCAGCACAATGGCATTGTTCACGACGATACCACCGAGCACGATCACTCCAATCCCGACCATGGCCGACAATGGAATCTCGGTCACGTAGCAGGCGAAGGCAACCCCCGCGAGCGCGAACGGAACGCTGAACAAAATGAGCAAAGGGTGGAGCAGGCTCTCGAAGCTGCTCGCCATCACGACGTAGACGAGAAAGACCGCGAGTACCGTCGTGAACACTAGGCTCTGCATGGAAGAGGTCATCTGTTCGGCCTGGCCGCCGATCACGATCTCGACCCCTTCGTCGGGGTTCGCGTACGCGTCGAGCACCGTTCGGACCCGGGCCGCCACGCCAGCGAGGTCGACTTCGGTCGTACGCGCCCGGATCTTCAAGCCACGACGGCTGTCGATCCTGCGGATTTCGGCGGGGCCGGTCGCGGTTTCCACCTTGGCCACGGCATCCAAACGAATGGGGACCCCGTCGATGGAGGCGACTTGCACGCGAGCGACGTCCTCGACCTTGGTTCGGTCGACCCGAGGAAGGCGGACCCGGACCTCGAGTTGTTCGTCGGCCGTGAACAGCGTCGTCGCCACCTCACCCTGCATGGCCCGTTGTACGGCCAGCGCGGCCTCATCGACGGTGAGTCCGATGCGGCTCAACCGTTCGCGGTCGAACTCGATGCGAACCTCCGGGCGTCCCTCGAGGTCGTCGGGAACGATGTCGATGAGGCCCTGCACCTTCGCGAGCTCGGGGAGCAACTCCCGTGCGACTGCGGTGGCTCGACCGGGCTCTTCCGCGAACACTTCGATCTCGATCGGGGGAGCGAAGCTGAACAAGGTGGGTTGCCCGAGTTCGAACGTCGCATTCGGCTCGATGTTGGCAGCGCGCATCTGCGTGAGTAAAACCTCGCTCTGCCGGGTGCGATCGACGACATCCTCGGCGAGGCGTACGTTCAATTGTGCGAGATAGGGACTCGATGCCTGGGTCGTCGCTCTGCCCGATACGGTCGCACCGCCCGCTCGGGCAAAGTGAATGCCGACAGCAGGGGACCGTTCGATCGCGGAGGTCATGGCGGTCACTGCCGCGCTCGACCGTTCGATCGAAGCGTCGCGCGGTAAGGCGATACGGACATAGAACTCGCTCTGATCGAGCTCGGGAATGAGCGTGCTGCCTCCGCCCTGGGCCAGCTGGTACGCGATCACACAGGTGGCCACGCTCGCCAGTAGGACGGCTACGCGCGCGCGCAAGGCCACGTTCAAGAGGACGGGATACTGGGCTTCGATGGCATCGTAGAGGCGCGTGAATGGGAGCGTCGCGACATGGGCCATTCGGCCGATCCCGGCGACGCCGAGGCTCGCGATCCGCAGGACCATGGCGAGTGGCCAGGTGATGATCGTGGCCACGAACGACGTGGGGGCGGGGTCGGTCGGGCCGGATTCACGCGATGGTTCGATGGCTTGGAGGACCGGGACCAACGTCAAGCTCACGATCATCGAGGACAAGATGCTGAAACTCACCGCGTAGCTCAGGTCGCGGACGAGTTGGCCTGCGACGCCTTCGATGAAGGCCATCGGTGCAAAGACGGCGACGGTGGTCAAGGTCGAGGCCACCACCGAGGCGGCGACCTCCGAGGTCCCCCGCACCGCGGCGACCGCTAACCCTTGGTCTGTGCCGCGAAGGCGATCCCGCTGGCGGTCGATCGCCTCGAGCACGACGATGCTGTTGTCGACCAGCATGCCGACACCGAGGGCCAAGCCACCGAGACTCATGACGTTGAGCGACACGTCGAGCGCCTGCAACGGGACGAAGGTCGCGAGCAAGGCGATTGGGATCGCGACTGCGATGACGAGGGTCGATCGCAGGTCGCGAAGGAAGAAGAGCAACACGAGGATGGCGAGGGCGGCACCCGACAACGTGTTGTTCACGACTTCTTCAATCGCGGACCGAATGAATCGCGACTGATCGCTCAGCACCACGACTTCGTGCCCCTTCGGCAGCGGCAAACGATCGATCGCTCGCACGATCGCCTCGGCGACGTTCACGATGTTCGCGTCCCCTTCGCGGTAGATCGCGAGTTCGATCGCTTCGCGGCCCTGGGCGAACGTGATCTCCTCACGTTCCTTGGGGGTTCGCTTCACCGTCGCGATATCGCCGAGCCGGAGATGGGCAGTGCCGGAGCTCCGGAGGATGACGGCTTCGAGGTCGGCGGCGGTGTGGGCTTCGTGGAGGGTGCGGACGAGAAAGCGGCTGCTCTGTTCGGAGATCGCCCCGCCCGGGAGGTTCACGTTGTCTCGGCGCAGCGCATCGACCACCTCGGCCGCGGACAATCCGTGGGCCGAAAGGCGAGCGGGATCGAGGTCCACCGAGACTTCCTCTTGTTCGCCACCGTGGAGTTCGACCGCGGCGACGCCCGGAAGCTTCTCGAGCTCACGCTGCACGGTGAATTCGGCGCTGTGGTGAAGGACCGCGAGGTCGCTGGCGCTGAACTTCACGGTTCCGCCCTCGTCGCGTAGGGCGAGGCGCATGATCGGCTCTTGCGAAGGGTCGTAGCGCAGAACGATGGGGCGAGAAGCCGTATTCGGGAGTTCGACCCGATCGAGTTTCTCGCGAACGTCGGCGAGCGCTCGGTCGATTCGCGTGCCCCAAGCGAAATCGAGGATCACTTCGGATTCCCCTTCGCGGGACAGAGATTCCGCCCGGACGACCCCGGGTACCGCTCCGAGCCGTTCCTCGATCGGGCGGGTGACAAGCTCCTCCACCTCGACCGGCGCTCCGTCGGGTAGCGAGGTTCGAACGGTGATCGTAGGGTACGAAACGTCGGGCAGGAGCTCGATCGGCAACCGGGTCGCGCCGACCCATCCGAACAGGATCACCGCGATCGTGATCATGGTGGTCGTCACGGGTCGAACCACGACGCTCGCGATGAAACGATGCATCAACTGTCCTGTGGGATCGCGGGAACCGGTTCTACTTTCGCAGCCTGCAAGGGCATACCTTCGGTGATCCCGGCGTTGCCTTCCACGATGATGACGTCTTCGGGCCCGACGCCATCGAGCACCTCGACCCGCTCTCCACTTCGCAACCCAACATGGACCTCACGTCGCTGCGCGCGACCGTCGGCGATCAGGTAGACCCACGAACGGCCTTCGACCTCGAACACGGCGGTCTTCGGCAAGCTCGGGGCCTCGGCGCGCGCGTCGATGAGGACTTTGGCTCTCGCATATGCGCCCGGAACCGCATGGCGTGGCAATACGTCGGTCGCGAGGGTGAACTTGACCGTCCCCGTCACCGGGTCGACCACGGGAGCTCGTCGTAGGACCCGAGCGACGAACGTCGTGTCGTCGACGAGCGTGATTTCGGCCTTCGCATCGTCGGAGACCGTGGCCGCGTCGCGTTCGGGCAGATGCAATTCGAGGAGCAACGTGGAGGTATCGGCGATCCGGAAGAGCGGCGTTGCAGTCGTCGCGAGGTTTCCCTCATCCACGTACCGTTCGACGATCGTTCCGGCGAACGGGGCTCGAACGATCGTCTGCTTGGCGTGTACGTCGGAGAGCCTGGCCGACGCTCGGGCTTCTTCGACCGCGTAGCGTTGTTTGTCGATCTCTTCGCGAGGAATCACGCCATGGCCCGCCGACTGCAGGCGCTCGAGTTCCCGTTCGAGGTTCCCGAGCGCGAGCTCATCCACCGCCGCTTGCAGGGAAAGCTCTCGGGCGTCGAGCCGGGCGAGGATTTGCCCCATCTCTACGCGATCGCCTTCGTGGACCGTCAGGGCTCGGATCACCCCGAGTTGGGTCGCCACGATCTGGGCTTCGCGCACCGCCTGGAGGGTTCCCGAGCTCTGATAGTGTCGCTCGAGCCGCGCCCGCTCCACCTGCGTGGTGGCGACGCGGAGGGTTTCTTTCGCTCCAGCTTTTGCCGCATTGGCCTCCCCGAGTTCGGGCGGTTCACAGCCCCCGGTCGTGAGCACGAACCAAGAGAGGATCGCTGCTGCTCGAAAACGTAGGGAGAGAGTCGACGAGCCGGGCATGACACCTATCGTTGCGCGATTTATGCCATGCTCCGCGTCATGGCGGGGCAAAGGCGCGCACCGGACCGAGACCTGTTGCTCGACCAACATGTGTTTCCTGGCGAGTACGTGGTCAAGGCGTTTGGCCCAGGCTCGGAGGCCTTCGCCACCGCGGTCGAGCAGTGTGCCGTGGCTGTGGTCGGAGCTCGGCACACGACCAGTGCACGGCATTCGAGCGGAGGGCGACGGATGTGTGTGACGCTGACGCTGCAAGCCGAGTCGGTCGACGAGGTGATCGCCATCTACGAGCGCATGAGCGACGTTCCCGGGCTATTGATGATCCTGTGATCTCGCTAATCTCTCGACCGTCGCCCGAGGGCCGGAGCCGCCCCACCCGGGCGTGCAGACCACGAGCCTGAAGCAAAGTGCAACCCATGAATCGACTCTTATTGTCCATGATCTCTCCCCTCCTCCTCACAACCCTAGGCCTCGGCGTCGGCTGCGGCCCCAAAGCCGTGCGGGGTGGCGAAGGCACCGACAATCCCGACTTGGACGAGGGGGCCATGAGTACCGGCCTCGATCGCAAGGACCTCAACGACTTGATGAAGGTGAATATCGGGGCGCTCATGAACTCTCCGCTCTGGGGAGCTTGGCGAAGCGGCGGGGCGCAACCCGTGGTCGCGATCTGGCCCGTCAAGAACGAGACCACCGAACATATCGATTCGCAGCTTCACACATTGCTCTCGGACATGGAAACCGAGCTCATCAACAGCGGTGTCGTCGCCGTTGTCAGCCGCGAACGTCAGGCCGAGCTCATTCAAGAGTCCAACATTCAGCAGTCGGCCGACTTCAACCCGGCCATGGCGGCCCAGCTCGGGCGGCAGATCGGCGCGCAGTTTTTTGTGACCGGCAAGGTCCAAGCGGTGGATGAACGAGCCAAGGGCGAGCGGCGGGTTCAGTACACCTTGTTCATGCAAATCATGGAGGTCGAAACGGGCATCGTTCGGTTTCAGACCAAATCCGAGCGCAGCAAGGCTCTCGTTCGCTAGTTCGTCCGGTCCCCACCCTTTCCAGCTCGCGTCGGTTCCGTGATGACCACTTCGGTTCGTGCGATCGTTTTGAGCACTCTGCTCGTCGCTTCGGCTTGCGCAACATATTCGGACCGCACCGAAGCCGCCCGGTCGGCTCTGCTCGTCGCCGACTACGACGAAAGCCTCGAGCAGTTCAACAAGATCCTCGAGGTCAGGAGCTCGAAGGACCTACCGAGCAAGTGGGAGAAGAACGTCGGACTCATCATCCTCGAGCGCGCAACGGTGTTGCAGGCAACTGGGGACCACACGTTGAGCTCGCGCGACTTCGAGGTTGCCGACAAAGAACTCGAGCTCCTCGATCTCGCGCGCGACGTAGGCGGCCAGATCGGCAAGTACATCTACAGCGATAGCGTCAGCAAATACAAGGCGACGCCGACCGAGAAACTCTCGATCAACGCCATGAACATGTGCAACTACCTCACGCGCAGTGCACTCGATGGGGCGATGATCGAGGCGAAGCGCTTCACGGTGATGCGCAACTACTTTCGGGACTACGATCCCGAACACGAACACGGGGCGTTTGGTTCGTACCTCGCTGGTTTCGTCTACGAGCGATCGGGCCAAGCTGATGAAGCGTTGCGGTACTACGAAGAAGCCCTCCAGGAGCGCAACTTCGAGAGTTTGAGGCCGGTCATCCCGGACTTGGCCCAACGCGGCAGCTACCGGGGCGAACGGCTCGTGCCGTACCTCGGCGGGAACGCGGCGATCCGAACCCCAGGGACCGGTGAGCTCTTGGTGATCGCGAAAGTCGGGCGGGTCCCCTACAAGGTTCCGCAACGGATTCCGATCGGAGCGGCGATCGGTCTCGCCGGGGCGTTCATCACCGGGAACACCAAAGTGCTCGAGTACGGGATGTTCAAAGTCGTGGTGTATCCCGAGATGGTCGAAGCCGAGCAACGTTACGAAAGTGCAACCTTGCGTGTGGATGGTCGTCCCGTCGTCATGGATCTCGCCACGGATCTGGCCACCGAGGTTTATGAGGAGTACCAAGACGCCAAGCCCAAAATCATCGGAGCCGCGCTCTCACGGATGATCGTGCGAGCTGCGGCGGCCGAAGGGGCTCGTGCCGCGGGGAACCAAGCCAAAGATGCAGGGCAGCTCATCGGGTTCCTGGCCGCGGCGTTGGTCGAGGGAACGCTCGTCGCCCTCGACAAGCCCGATACCCGTAGCTGGACGACGCTGCCGGCGCGAGTTTTCGTCGGTCGGTTGTCCTTGCCGCCGGGTCCACACGCGGTCGAGGTCGTCGCGGAGGGTCCGGAGGAACGCGAGGTTCGAACCTATGACATCCGCGTGGACGAAGGTGGTTACGTCGTGCTCGATGTCACGACCCTGCGATAGCGGGTATGCGATCGTCAGCGCATGACGCCAACGCGTAACGAGACCCACGGCCATCGAATGTGCGCGGGCCTGCCAGCGTACGTGGCGATGGGCTCGATGCTCGCGACGCTGATGATCATGGTCGGCGAGGGGGAGGCGCAAGCCGCCGTGCAAGGTCGGCGGGGTCTCGAGATCGAAGGCGCACGCGATCGTCGAGGGTTCTACTTCGGCGCCGGACTCGGGGTCGGTGGTACCTTCTACAACGCGGACGCGACGGATTTCATCCCTGCGCTGCGGATCGATGCGACGGTCGGCGGGGGCGTGGCGAAGCGGCTCACGTTGGGGGTCGACCTCCACGTCACTCCTTATCTGACGGCTCGGGGTGGTGTCTCTTTCGGGGGCGATGTGGAGACGACGGGGTTCGTCTTTCGTGGATTGTTTTTGCGCGCGGCGCTGGGGGTGCTGGGCGTCCCTCGGGGTCGAACCTGGGATGACGGCCTCACGGTGGGAATCGGCGGAGTCGGTGGTATCGGTTATGAGTTCTTCCTCAACAGCTCTGCCGCGTTCGGAACGATGGTCGGATACGACCTGCGTTTCGTGCCGAGTGAGGATTTTCCACGGCAGACCGTCTTGGTGTCGCTCCGATTCACGTGGTATTGAGTCGCGGTGAGAGCTCCACGCGAGCTTGTCACGGGCAACGCTGCAACGCTTCGTTCTCGAAGTATCTCCAGTACGCCGCATTCGCAGTAGGGGCGCGTACGCAGTCCCGAACCGACGATCTCGTACCCTCGATGGCACGAAGGATTGAACGCGATCTTCGACTTACCAAGCCAACGATACTGTCTTATAACCGGCGGGCCTGTAGCAAGACAAGGAATACGAACGATGATGACGCTCCCAAGCTTGGTCTCTTCATTCACGCGGCTGGTTTCACGCTCCACAGAGGCCGATGGGGCCTCACATCCTACGGGGACCGAGGAGGGGATCTCCTCGCACGGCGTTGGGCGGAGCCGTCTGTTGCGTGTTGGCAGTCTCGTCGTGGTCGCCCTGATCGGGTGCGACTCGGAATCCGACTCGGACGCGGACGTACCCGCGGCAGCCGGCAATGGGGTGGAGTATCCGGTCGGCTTCGAGGATTGGCGCCTGCTCGGGATCACGGATCGCATTGAAGGTGGCGCTGCCGATGCTGGCATTCGTGTGATCCTCGGCAACGACCTTGCGGTCAATGCTGCGCGTTCAGGTCAGACCAGTCCGTGGCCCAATGGAAGCATGATCGCCGACGTCGTTTGGGCGGATGCCGGTAATTTGTACGAGCGCAACGACGTCTTTGCTCCTGGGAGCTTCCGGGCACTTGCATTCATGGAGAAAGATCCCGCTCGCTTCACGCAGAGTGGTGGATGGGGCTACGGTCTCTGGACGACGCCTGAACTCCTGCCTGAGGAGCAAGGCTTCGACCAAGATTGCATCGACTGCCACACGGCACGCGTCAGCGACAACGACTTCGTCTTCACGCGCCCACCGGTCTTGCCCTCACCGTCCACCGTCCAAGCCGCGATCGCAGCACCCAATGGACTCACCCTCCCACCCGATTTCCTGGATTGGCGCGTGGTCGGTCTGTCTCGCCGTGTCATGGGCGAACAAATGCGCGTGGTTCTGGGCAACGATACCGCGGTCGATGCCGCCCGTTCGGGACGCACGAATCCCTGGCCCGACGGTACCCAGTTTGCGGACGTGGTGTGGGCCAACACGACCAACCCCGATTGGGAGGAGATGATCGCTCCCGGCAATTTCGCTTTGGTTGCATTCATGTCGCGCAATCAAGCGCAGTATGCGACGACCGGAGGTTGGGCCTATAGTGCCTGGGTCGGGAACGAGCTCACACCGCCACAGGAAGCGGGAGTCAATCTGCAAGGTTGTGTCGATTGCCACACCGCGATGGTCGGACCTCAAAACGACTACGTCTTCACGCGTCCGGGTCAGCTTCCGCTCGCGCTGCCGTAGTGCGTTCGCCTCGGCCGAGTTTTTCGTGAATGTCGAAGCCGGCTCGTTCGAGCTCAACGGCATTCACGACGAAACTCGCCACTCTTGAACTGAGTGATCTCGCAAGGATCCTCATCGGGGTGGCTATATTCGTAGCAGCATCGAATATCGTCGGCGGGACCGGGGCAGGTCTGTAGCGCCTTCAAGCAGCAGTTTGGTTGGCCTTCACGGGCGCGGATGCTGAGACAGTTCGAATCGCATTCCACATTGGGTTGCTGGCCGGCTTCAGGGCATTCACCGCGCTCGGCCAGGCGGTCTGGGTCGAACGCGTCACCGTCGCACCATTCAGCCGGAACCATCCATCCCCCAATGCCCGTAGAGAACGCGGGGTCACGTTCTCCATCCCCGCAGAAACTGCAACCCGACCGGTCCCACTGGCAATTGATGCAGCGTTCGACCGTTCCCGTGGAATAACCCTTTCCCGAAATGGCGGGCGCTGCGATCTCGGTGCATTGCTGAGTCCCGTCTTCACTCGAGAACCAGTCCATCTGCATGTTGTCGTCGCATTCTTCACCAAACTCTTCCTCGTACTTCCCATTACCGCAGGTGTCACATGCGGAGTAGTCCAACTTGCAATTGTTGCACTGCAGTTGACCCCCGCTTTGGCAAGTACGGCCATTGAGATTGTCGCCGTCGCACTCCTCGTCGCCATCGACGAACTCGTCCCCGCACAGCATGCACTGGCGGACGTCGGCGACGAGCTCGCAGGTGTTCGGGTCGCAGGCCGGCGTTCCTTCCGGGCGTCCCACGTCGTTGCAGGCACCCACGAACGAGTCGGGCGATGCGGGGTCGCAGTCCTCGCCGGCTTCCTCGTCGACGTATCCATCCCCACACGACATGGCGCGATCCAGCTCGAACACGCAAGCTGCGGATGTGTTCAAGACCCCCACGGCGACGAGGAGGGCGAATGTTCGCCAGTTCACGACCGATGGATTCTAACACTACTCGCAAGAAATCCGTCGCAGCTTGTCAACAGGTGAAGGGAGTGGGACAGCTCTAGGACCCGCCGCCGGTCGCTTTCGGGTCGTCGGTTCGGCCGATGCTCACATGCCGCTCGCAAGTCGCGAAACGACTCGGCGGTGGTGGTGACGATCGTCGCCGCCCACGTCGGATGCGGTCACATTCTTGGTTCGGTCAGGTCCGAACCCATCGAACGCGGTCGCTTGCGCCGTGGTGGCAAGGCGGTTGAACGGGATCGCGCGGGGCAGAGTATAGTCCGGGGGGATGGCGCTCAAAAACTCGGCTTTTCTCCAGGCATGCCGTGGGGAAGCACCTGCACACACTCCGATCTGGATCATGCGCCAAGCCGGACGATACTTGCCCGAGTACCGTGAAGTTCGAGCGCGGGTCTCGTTCGAAGACCTTTGCCGAAGCCCGGATCTGTGTGCGGAGGTGACGGTGCAGCCGATCGATCGTTTTGGGCTCGATGCGGCGATCTTGTTTTCCGACATTTTGACTGTCTTCGACGCGGTCGGAGTCCCGGTGAGTTTCGATCCTTCGCCAACGATCGCAGAACCGGTCCGGACGACCGCAGATATCGAGCGCCTTCGCTTTGGTACGGCGGAGGAACACCTGCACTACGTCTTCGACGCCGTTCGTGCATGTAAGACGGCGCTCGGCGACCGTGTGCCGCTCATCGGATTTTGTGGGGCTCCGATGACGACGATCTCGTACCTCATCGAAGGCGGAGCGTCGAAAGAGTTCTTGTATACGAAGAAACTCGCGTGGACCGAACCAGTGGTGTTCGGACGTTTGCTCGAGCGCATGACGACCTTGCTCATCGAGTACTTGCAAGGGCAAGTCGCCGCCGGAGCCGACGCACTGCAGATCTTCGAGAGCTGGGGCGCCGCGTTTGCTCCAGCGGAGTACCGCCAATTGATCCTTCCGCACGTCCAACGATTGGTCACCGCGGCCATGGGGTTTGGCGTTCCGGTCATCTTGTTCCTTCGAGGCAACGCGAGTCTGCTCGATCAGGCGAAGGACACACCCGCGGACGTGCTCGGTGTCGATTGGGGGATCGAGCTCGAACGCGCGATCGACGTGGTCGGGAGTAACCGCGTCGTTCAGGGGAACCTCGACCCCACGATGCTCTTCGCTCCTCCAAATGTCCTGCAGGCACGCGCGACCGAGTTGGTCGAGGTCGGACGTCGCGCCAAAGCGCATATCTTCAACCTTGGGCACGGCATCTTGCGTCAAACCGATCCCGAGATGGTTCGACTCTTGGTCGATACGGTTCATGCCGCATGAAGCGAATGGCCTGGCTCATGCTCGGGCTCGCGTCGTGTCGACCCTCCTCGACGGAAACGGTCGTTCCGGCCCGAGCCGTGGCGGCCCCCGTCGAGTCTGAACCGCCCGACGATCGTCGTTTGCCTTCGCTCGCGGAAATCCGAATCCCTTTGCTCGAAGGTGGCGCATTGGAGTTGCGGGAGCTCGAAGGCCGTGTCGTGCTGCTCGAGCTCGGAACTCCCACCCACCCAGGGTGGAACGAAGCGTCGCAGACCTGGCGCACCCTGGTCGAGGAAGTCGGTCGCGAACACCTCGAAGTCGTCGTGATCGGCACCGAGCTCGAGCCTTCGTCTACGGATTGGGAGCTCTCCCCGTTCGTTTTGGGCTGGGACCCGCAATCGGTGCTCGCCCTTCGGCTGGGCGTCGAGCGAGTGCCAGCGCGACTGGTGTTCGACCGACAGGGTCGATGTGTCGCGACGAGCTCGGGGACAGAACTCGAAGGCCATCGCGCCACGGAGTCGCTGCTCCGTCGTCTGCTGAAAGAACGATCATAGATCATGACCGAACGAGAAATCGTCGTTGCATCCCTCGTCCATACTCCGGCGCGGCTCGTGTGGAGGACCGTGGACACGATCGACGGTATCAATCGGGAGCTCGCACCTTGGCTCAGCTTGACCGTTCCAACTGGGCACGGGCCGCTCGAGGCCGCCGAGCCGGATGCGCCACCGGTGCGATCATGGTTGCTGGCATTTGGCGTGGTACCGATCGCTCGCGTCGTCATCCGTGTGGAGCGAGTCACGGCTTGCCACGAATTCGTCGAGACGTTGGAAACCGTGCTGCGCTTGCGATTCCGCCACGAACGACGCTTGCGCGACGTCGGCCCGGCGTGGTGCCAAGTCGTGGATCGCCTGCGGTTTCGGCCGAGATTCGCTCTGCCGGGTTCATGGATCGATCAGATCGTTTTGCGCGTCTTCGTGCACCGACATCGCCGCTTGCAGCAAGCGTTCGGCGGGCACTTCGTGGAACCGACCTAGTCCCCTTCAAACTCTAATCCGGTTCGTTCGCGGGTCCTTGCGCGCGTGCGGGAGTCGCATGCATGAGCGAATCGAGGTGCATCTGGACGAGCACCCATCGCGGGCGCAACTTGAGGGCTTCGTGGAATTGCTCGATCGCCCGAGCGATATCCCCTTGATCCCCTCGCATTTGATAGGCGAGCCCCAGGTTCGCGCGGGTTCGCGGACGAGTGGGGTATTGCTCGGCGACGAAGGTCAGGACGCTGATGGCTTCGTTGAAGTGCTCGGCCTCGAAAAACGCAACTGCGAACGCGTCGAGGAGATCAGGGTCTCGGTGTCCCGCCCACAGCGTCCGAACCAGTTCTTCGCGGGCGGCCTCGGTTTCGCCGCGAACCAGGTGGCCACGAGCGCGATCGAGCGCGATCTGTCCCGGTTGGCCGAGCGCGTTGGCTTGCTGTTCGAGGCGCGTGTGACAAGCCGTGCACAAAGCGGTCGGGGCCGTGTCGAGCGAAGCAACCGTCGGGTCTTGCCGCATGACGCAGGTTTCGTCGGCATGATGGTGAAGCCCGAAGGCGTGACCCACTTCGTGTCGAACCAGTTTGCCGAGCCGTGCCGCGATGCGGGACGAGGACCCGTCGATGCGGTGGAGTGATACGATCGCAACGCGGTCGGTCAGACTCGCGAGGCCGAATACAAAGGGTTTGCGGTCCTCGTAGATGTCCCAGTTCGTGATCGTGAGCTCTACGACCGCGTCATCTCCGAGCCGATTCCGAAAGAAATTCTCGAGGGTGACCCGTGCGTCGAGTTGGTCGCGACGTTCGTTCCAGGCCGACGAGACGTCCTGCCATGCGTGGGGCGAACGAACCTCGCAGCGAACGGGATAGGTTTCGAGCAAGTTGCGGCAGGCCATCCGCAAATATTCGGGGGCAACCGGCCCAAGCGCTCGAACGGCCACGAGTGGCGGACGATCGCTCGACTGAGCCCAGGCGAGTGACGATCCGACGAGACACCAACACAACCCCACCCACAAGCCCAACCACCACCTCGCGCGGAGGTGGCCAAGCAACGTTTGGTGTACGTACGCAGCGTTCGCGATGTGGCGCATTGGTTCGGAGGGCGAGTGTCCCGCGATGGGGCGTTCGCTTCGGATCGAGCTCTCGATTCCGGCTCCCAAACTACGCGGGGTTCCGGATGCGGCCAAGCCCGAATCTGTGGTACCCGAACCATTCCCCGCGAAGGGCGAAACAGGTCCAAATCGTTTCCTACCTGGTCGAACCATCACGCCAAGGCCGTTTGAATGCCCCAACCTCCTAAGTCAGCGGTGCCACCGCAACCACCCGACGTGCGTCCGAATACGGTCCCATCCGTGCGCGAACCGATGTGGACGGTCGCGGAGCTGCTCGAGTGGACGCAGCGAAGGTTCACCGAGGTCGGAATCGCGAGCCCCCGGGTCGACGCCGAGCATCTGCTCGCGCATGCGATGAATTGTTCACGGATCTCGCTCTACGTACGGCATTCGGAGGTCGTGGCGGAGGAATCGAAGCGAGCGTTTCGCGAACTCGTGCGTCGCCGATTGCGGCGAGAACCCGTGGCGTACATCGAGGGCAAGCGGGGATTTCACGCCTTGGATTTGGAACTCGAGGTCGATCGGCATGTGCTCATCCCTCGCCCCGAAACCGAGCACTTGGTCGATTGGTTGCTCGAAGAGCTTCCTGCTTCGGAAGCGGCGTCGACGTTGCTCGATGTCGGCACCGGGTCGGGTGCGATCGCTCTTGCGGTCGCGAGAGCGCGCCGGACTGCGCGAGTGCTCGCGAGCGACAGTTCCCCCGACGCGCTGCGCGTCGCCGAGACCAACGCGAAGCGGCTCGGTCTCGAGGTCCAATGGGTGCTTTCGGATCTGCTCGAGACGATCGAAGTGCCACCTTTCGGGTTCACCGCCATCGCAGCCAATCTTCCATACATTCCCACCTCGGAGATCGACTCGCTCGATCCCGACGTCCGAGACCACGAACCTCGGGCCGCCTTGGATGGGGGTCCAGACGGGCTTCGACTGATCGAGCGACTCGTGGTCGAGGTCGTGCGCAGCAACGCACTTGCGCCTGGGCGCGCGCTCTACCTCGAGATTGGACACGGTCAGCTCGAAGCCGTGAGCGACATGCTGCGGCAACACGCGTTCGAGGATGTCGAGGCTCGTCGAGACTACTCCGGCATGGCTCGGGTCGTTCGCGGACGACGAAAGCACTCCACGGCGCCCATCGGCTGACGCCCGGACTTCGTCGGTTTCTTGCGAGGCTCGCGAGGTCGGCCTAGCGTGCCGCCATGGGGCTTCGACGTTGGGCGTTCCTCGTCTCGTTAGTGAGCTGCGGTGGCAGCTGCGTCTCGGGGGACGGACTGCAAACCGAATTGCGCAATGCGACGACGGAGTACAACCGCTCGCTGCGGTGGGGTGACTTCGATCGGGCTGCGGAGCATCTTCCGGTAAAGTCCCAACAAGCATTCCTCGAACAACACGAAGCCGTGCGGGAAGAGCTCGTGATCGTCGACTACGAAGTCACCCGCCTCGATCTGGATGCTGGAACGGGTGTGGCGACCTCGCGCGCCGAGGTCTCGTGGCACACCGATCGTCAACTCGTGCTCAAGACCACCGAGGTCGAGCAGGTCTGGCAGTTCTTTGCCGGGCAGTTCGTGCTCGTCGACGAACACCGCAAGCACGGAACCCCGTTGACCGTGTTCGCTGATCCGGCGGAGACTCCGCATCCCTACTTGCCGGGCTTGGAAGTCTTTCGCAAAGAACACTCGATCGGGCCGGAGAACCAACCCGAAAAGAAGCATCGCCGACGTAAGGGCAAGAATGCCGAACCTCCCTCGAGCGGCGCTCCCTCCAACGACACTCCGTCGAGCGACACTCCGTCGAACGACACTCCGTCGAGCGACACCCCGTCGAGCGACACCCCCTCGAACGACGGCACCGAACCTGGCTCCGATCCGAACACGGAGCCTGGCACGGAGCTCGACTCGAACACGGAGCCTGGCTGAACCTCGGGCGTGGCTCGAGCGCCAGAGTTGAAGTGTTTTACCCTCGTCCGGGGACTTGTTTTACGCTCCCCGCGGAGCTCGATTGGCCATGCGTGGAGTCGACTTCGTCGAGGATCAGAACCGACAGCGTCGTCGACAAACCCTTCGACGAGCGATGCGAGTCGGCGCGTTGGGGATCGCCCTCCTTGCGCTCGGGGTGGGGTTCAAGGTGCTCGCGAAACGACGCGACCTCAGTCGCGCGATCGACCATGCTCGCGTGCAGTATGTGGCTGGAACTCCGTCGGATCTGCAAGCCTCGGCCGAGCTGCTGGAAACGACCCTCCTTCGCTATCCAGATGACCGCGACACGCTCGGGATGCTCGCACTCGTACGCGCGCACCTGTGGCTCGAATTCGGGGTCGGACACGAAGACGCCGTCATCGCGCTCGAGGCTGCCCCGGAGGGAACGCCCGCGCGAACGTTAGCGCGCGCGATGTTGGCGTTTGCCGAGGGCAACGTCGAGGCTGCGGCTCAAGGTGACGCGAGCGTTGTGCTCCCGGCCGACGAGAACGTTCTGCTGTATGAAGAACAGGCTTGGCTGCATGGCCTCGTCGCTGCGGCTCGAGGACGGGAGGATCCGAGCACGCTTCCCGAGGCTCGCCGAGCGATCGAAGCTCGACTCGAGCAGAGTACTCATGCAGTACCCCTTCGTCGCGTGCTCGCATTCCTTCTCTTCAGCGAAGGCGACTACGACAAAGCGTTCGACGTCCTCGACAAAGCGCGCGACCAAAGCCGATCTCACTTTGGCCTCGCGGCCGACCAGGCGCTCTACAACGCTCGATTGCGGCGTCAGTTGGGGGGAGTGGCGAGCGTTGCCGACCAATTGCTCGCGGTCAAAGATCGAGGCCTCGCCAAACGCGACGAGGCGCATGTCCAGCTCGCGCGTGCGGTGGCACACGTGCGGTCGGGTGAACCGGTGCAGGCCCTCGCCTTGCTCGACGAGGCGTGGCCGGGGCTTGCGGCTTGGAACACGATGACGCGAGAGCTCGCGATCGAGACCGCACTCGAATCGGGCGATGCGACGCGACTCGCCACGTGGCTGCCTGCAAGCGGGTTGCGCAGCATCGAACGCGACATCTATCGGGCGTGGGGCACGTTGCTCGATGGCAAGATCATGGAAGCGCTCGATGAGCTCGAGCACCTTCCGCAAGAACACGTTCTCGTCGGCTATCTGCAGGCGCTTGCCTTGGTCGAACAGGGGCGCTTCGTCGAGGCCAAGCCCTGGCTCGAACGCACCGCGGCGCTCATGCCCGGTCGCTTGGAAGTCGAGGTGGCCGAAGCTCGGGTGGAGCTGCGCTTGGGTGACGCCAAGATGGCCCTTCGCAAGCTCGAAGCCATCGCCGAAGAGGAGCCATATGCTCCACGTGCGTGGACCGGCTATGGCGAGGCTTTGCTGCTCCAGTCGGCTGAACTCCGCGATGCGCGAGAAGCCAAACGCGCGTTGCTGCGTGCGATCGAACGCGAGCCGATCCCTGCCGAAGCGATGCTGCAGCTCGCGTTCGTCTGGAACGAAAAACGTGCGAGTGATGCAGAGGCCGAGCGCAAGGCGCTCGAGTTGCTCGAGCGCGCGTCGCAGACGAATCCCCATTTGCCTCGGTACCGAGGCGCCTTGGCACTTTATTTGGCGGATTTGGGCTACGACGAACGGGCGCTCGCCCTGCTGCGGTCGATGAGCGACGAACGCGGACTCGAAGCGCCTGTCCTGCTGCGCCGCGGGGACTTGGAGGTCGAGACCAGCGGAGGTGGATTCGAGGTCGAGCCGCTGCTCGACCAGGCGCGTCAGTTGGGCGCCGACGCCCGTGCGCTCGAGTTGCTCCGGGCACGAGCGGCCGTGCTGCAAGGAACGCGGAAGTCGTTGACTGCCGCCGAGGCGACCTTGCGAGAGTTGCTCGCCAAAAACGAGGCGGACGTCGACGCACGCATCTTGCTCGTCGAGGTGGAGGTGCGTCGCTACGATCTGGAGAGTGCCAAGGCGCTCCTCCTCCGTGGACTCGCAGCCACCCCCGAGGCTCAGGAAGGGCGTTTGCACTTCGCTCTCGCGGACATCCAGGCGCGGTTCGGCCGGTATCAAGCGGCTGCACCGCGTGCTCGCCATGCCTGGATCCGCATGCGCGAGGAGGATCGACCGGCGGCCGAATTACTCGACGCGGCTGCCCTCGCGACGCGCCTTTGGGTGCGAAACAAACGCGAACGCGTCGCACTCGCGATCGCGAAAGAGCTCACCACGCGCATCGCCTATCATCCCCGAGCTTGGACGATCCGGGCGGCGACCGAACTGTCCGCCAACGAGTTTGCGGACGCGCGCGGAAGCGCCGAACGAGCGATCGAGCTCGATCCCAGTTCGGCCGATGCCCACGAGCTCCGGGGGCACTGCCTGCTGCGATTCGGCCGTCGAGAGGAAGCACGACTCGCCTACGAGCGGGCCGTTTCGCTTGCGCCGGCTCGTTCGGAGTTCAAAGAAAACCTGACGCGGTTCTAGCGGTCTGCGCCATCACGGCCCGAGCGCACCCGATCCGCGAGCACACCGAATTCCATTGTCCTCGGTACCCGAGCGGAGAAAGTCTCGATCGGCAGAACGCGCATAACGGCTTGGCAGCAAGAACGACCCACCGCGTTCCACTCGATCGGTCCCGGTCGACGGGCCCGCATAGTCCGTGATCGGAGGGTCGGTGGGGTAGGGAGCGTACCAATCCCAGACCCACTCCCACATGTTGCCATGCATGTCGACGAGGTCGAACCCATTGGGGAGGCCTTCACCCACGACGTGGGCCACGTCTGTGGAATTGCCTTCGTGCCACCCGTAGCCTGCGAGCGCGTCGTCGTCGTCACCGAACGGATACGCCGTGGTCGTGCCCGCTCGCGCGGCATATTCCCATTCCGCTTCCGTGGGGAGACGGAATCCGGTGCAACTGCGGTCCCAGATCCAGCCGTCGGCCGGAGTCTCCGTCGACGTGTAACAGAGCGTGAGCGGGTTCACCCCGCCCCGAACGGTGTTGACGGACTCCGTCATTCGGTTGAGAAACACCACCGCGTCGTCCCACTCGACGTTCCCGACCGGCACATCGGCCTCACATCCATACGTACAGTCCGACGGTGTCGGCGTGCCCATGACCGCTTCCCAATGAGCATTCGTCACTTCGCTTCGGCAGATCTCGAATGCGTTCACAACGACGACATGCTCTTCTTCATCGGCGTCCCGTTGGTCTTCGGACTCAGGGCTTCCCATCACGAAGGTTCCTCCCGCAAGCGTGATCAGCCGAGGGTGCAGCCGTTCCTCGAGCGCATCCGTGGAGGCCTCGTCTGCACCCGCTCCCTCTCCCGTGATGTCAGTTTCGGTTGCGTCGGTCCCACTCGTCGATCCCAGCGACGGATCTGAACTCAGGGTCTCGGTCGATGGCATCTCCACGGACGGCATCTCGTCCGATGGCATGTCACCCGGCAGTGGCGACTCTTCCGACGCAACCGCGGTCGCAGTGTCCTCTGCCGTCATCGAATCGAACGAGGGCTCGCCCTCGATGAAGGAGGTGCACCCCCCCATCACCGAGGACAGCGACACCAGGATGGTGAGCCGTCGCGCAACCAATAATGGGGAGAGCGATGCCATCGCTCATATCCTACGAAAGGAGGGACGCGGTCCCAAGCACAGTTCGACGAACTCTCATCACCAAACTCTCATCATCCGGCCGAACGGCTCAGTGACCCGGCCGTTACGACTCGACGGAAAACTCAGTGCACCGTTCATCGGATCGACGAACGACTGCAAATTGCATCGAGCAACGTCTAGCCGGTGTCTTGAGATCGAACCGTGATTGAACTCGGTGACCGTTGCGATTCACGGGCGACATGTTTTTGCATTCGCAGCCCAGCCCACTGCGCGCGTTGCACCATTTCATCGCGCATATGGCGACGGCTTTCGAGCGCATCCGGAAGAGCGATGGCGCAGAGGCCGTCGATCGAGAGACCTGGCGACGGTTGGGCCGCGATGTCCGAGGGATTCGGGGGCGGATCGACGGGCCGACTCAGCCCGGTTTGACCTCGCATGGCAACTCCACCCGGAAACACGCACCTCGAGCCGGACTGTCCGGGTCGAGACGCACGAGTCCGCCATGCGCTTTGACGACGCTCTGCGCAATGGCAAGCCCGAGACCCGTTCCACCATCGTTGTCGGTCGTGAAGAACCGCTCGAACAAGCGCGGCCGAAGCTCTTGTGGAACGCCAGGTCCACCATCGAGGATCTGCACGATCGCTCGACCTCCTTGGGTGTCGAGGCGGACCGTCACATCCATATCGGATGGCGAGGCTTTGACGGCATTGTCCATGAGATTCGCGAATGCCGTCCCCAGATCGGCTCGGCGACCCTGCACGGTCATTCGCTGTGCGTGATGCTCGACGATGACCGAAACGTCAGGTGTGGAGGATCGCTCGGCAACTTCGGCGAGAAGATCTGCAAGATCGACCGAACCCCAGGACTCGGTCGAGGCTTCAATCCGGCTGAGTTGCAGCAATCGAGTGACCAATCGATCGAGGCGCTCGCTGTCGAGTTCGATGTTGCGTAAAAACCTTTGCCGTACCGCCGGATCGTCGACAGCACCTTGCGTGAGCAACTCGGAGGCACCGCGAATCGAGGTGAGCGGTGACTTGAACGCATGGGCAACGTCGGCGGCAAAGGTGGCAATCGCTTGCATGCGTTCGCGCTGCCGTTCCGTCATGGTCTTCAGCGCTTCGGCAAGTGCCCGCAATTCGCCGACACCACTGACGGGGATATCCAAGTTGACCTCGCCCTTGGCAATCCTGCTTGCCACCATCGAAAGTCGCCGCAGCGGTGTCGTGATCGAATGAGCGAGCCAAAGCGTGATCGCGGCGGTGAAGACCAACGCGAGGATGAGGACTTTCTGGAGTCCCACGCGAATCCGATGGAGTTCCGCCATCACGGGGGTCGTGGACCGTGTCACATAAACGACGCCGAGGACCCGACGCTGGGCGAAGACAGGTTCTGCCACGAACAGCAACACACTCGGACCTCGTTCGCGCACACGCGTGTATGAACTCCGTTCCCCCGACAATGCCGTTCGGACTTCATTGCGATCTTCGAGGTTGGGCCAAGGTTGCGCCCAGGCGTCGGTGCGCCGCATGGGAGCCGAGGGCATGGCGTAGGAGGGAACAGTTGATTCCGCTCCCTCAGGTGCCCCCTCGCGATGGGAGTCGAGTTGCAACCCGCCATCCGGTCCTAAAATCCGTATGCGGGTTCGGGTGTCTCGCGCGGCATTTCGCAGGCTGGCTTCGTGGACTCGATCGAATGGGTCCGGGCTAGCCTCGATGAAGCGCCGAACGAGCACGGCCTGGTTGCGCATGTCTCGTTCGAGGGATCGCAACAGCTCGCGCTCGAACAGGCGAGCAAAGCCAATGCCCGCGATCGGGACGAGGACCACGAGGACGTTGACGATGAGCAGGCGGAGATGCAGCCGACCGAGCCAGGGAAACCGGTGAAACAGTTTGGCGATCACGGCTGACGAATGGAGCGACAAGCGGACGCTTCGAGTTTGTAGCCAACGCCGTGTACGGTGACGATGGGTGCCAACCCTTCGGCACGCAGTTTTGCGCGGAGACGTCGAATGTGCGTGTCGACGGTTCGCTCCGTGATGTGAGTGTCGGTATTTCGGGCCTCGCGCATGAGCTGGGCCCGCTCGAAGACGATGCCGGGCCGTTCGAGCATCCGTCGGAGCAAGCAAAACTCGGTATGCGTCAATGCCAGCGGTCGACCGTCGACTCGGATCTCGTGGCGTTCGATGTCGAGGGTCACCGACTCGACCGCGCAGCCCGAAGTCGAGGAGGGCAGGGATGTATCGCTCGCGGGCGTCACCATGACCCGACGAAGCACGGCTTTGATTCGAGCCACCAATTCCCGCGTTCCGAATGGCTTGCTCAGATAGTCGTCCGCACCGACTTCGAGTCCGATCACACGATCGATCTCCTCGCCACGCGCCGATAGAAATAGGATGGGCGTCGCGGTCTGACTGCGAATCCGACGACACAACTCGAGACCGTTGGCGTCGGGCAGCATGATGTCGAGTACCAAGAGATCGATCGTCTGCTCGACGAGGGCCGCGAGGGCTTCCTTGCCCGTCGTCGCCACCGTCACGCGCCACCCTTCGCGCTGCAACGCATAGTGCACCACCTCACGGATGCGAGGCTCGTCATCCACGACGAGGATATGCGGAGTGAGCATCGGTACCCTCGTGAGTATCGGCGTTGGGAGGGGAGCTGTCGAGTTGCAACCACGCCTGGAGGGAGTCGACTCGTGCCGCGAGATCTTCGGCGAGTTCCGCTGCGTGCGGCCCGGCCTCGACACCGTGCTTGGGCGCACTGAACCGGGCCACGAGCATTTGAGTACGGAGCGCTTCGACCAGCGATACCAACTCACGAAGGGTAGCCTCGTCGCGAGCGTAGAGCTGCCGCAGTCGTGCGACGCTGTCGCGCTGGAACGACCCCACATCCGACGCGGCGTTTTCGACATTCGGATCGCTGAGGTCGGGACGTGCCAACAAGGTGCCAAGGGCAGCGCGGCGGGCCTCGAGTTCGGCCAAGGTCTGGCGCACGCGACCGATCCACGCCGTCGGCAGCAACGATGCCAACGACGTGCCCGCGACGGCGGCTTGAGCCTCGACCAGCGCCCGTTCGATCCGTGACGACTCCGATCCCGATGCATCGACATTGGGCTTCGCGGCACTCAGCCAGACGACCGGGGCAAACAGCGGCCAGGTCAACCAGAGCAACAACGCCGTGGTGAGGCGTTCGACCTTGGCCGTCCCCGGACTGGTTCGGTCGTTCGCGACCGCGAGCGCGAGGCCAACGAACAAATAAACGAGTGCGCCGGACATGATCAACCTCCGTTGCGGATCGCGTCGTCGTTGGAGATGTAGATGCCCCGAGCCGATTGGAGTCCCAGCCGTGTCGCGTCGAGAAACACCCCTTCAGGTGCACGCAGCACCGGAACATCCGTTTGCGAAGGTCGGCCGACGAAGGGACGGAGGCTCCACGCCGTTTGCCCCGTCACCACGAAAAACACGAGTCCAAACAACGTGACCATCGGCACCATTCGGGGGTGCCACGCAAATCCGCGAACCAACACACCCAGCGCGGCGATCCCCGATACACCGCAAATGAAGGCCGCAACGCTCGTGACCTGGTGGTAGTCCGCAACGTCGGCAGCGAGCCAAAGTACGGGCAGGAGGGCAAACATCACGAGCGAAGCGCGGGAGACGGCGATGAGCAGCAAAGCTGCGAGCGCACGGAAACGGATCCCATCGCCCAAGATCGCCGCGATTGCATAGTACGCAGGTGCACATAAGCCAAGGGCGATCACCCACACCGTGGGGAGTTTCACGGCTGTCGCGATACCTTGCTCGAGATCGCGTGTGCTGCCGAGCACCAGACCGAAAACGGCGGAACAGATCAACAAAGTGAGCAGAGCGGTCTTCACCAAGGGAAGGATGTTTTCTTCGGCACGGCAATACCGAGCCGCGACCGCAGGTTGACTGCAAAGAATACCGAGTCGTTTCCACATGACACATCTCCCGACTAAACGAACACGAGCTTGATGACGAAGTAAACGCTGAGGACACACACGAATCCGCCCCAGCCAAGGATCAGAGCCACGATGGCGGGAGTCCGCTGCTGCATCGCATCGCAGAGTTCGCGGAGGAAATGGGCCAAGGCGAAGCCCCCAGCTCCAAAATAGGTGAGTAGCGTGGTCCCCTGAATCCACCCTGCGGACGCCCCGGTCAATGCATAGAGCGTCAACGCTGGCGTGATCCCGAACGCGAGCAGGCCCAAGCGGAAATAGGCCCGTGAGATCGCTTGGGTCACGGCATTCGGCCGAGGCTGGCCTTCGAGCATGCTCAGCAAAACGAGCAGCCCGGGTAACGCAAACGTGAGCGTCAACGCTGCGGCGATCGGCAAGCGCAACGGTTGGAACAGGTCCGCCAGGACGTTCCCGGTCGTGGACGGGAGCTGGCCCACGAGACGAAGGGCAAGGGGCGGAAGGCCGCCCAACATCGTCAATCCGGCGAGGCCCCACAAGAGCCGGCCTTGATGGACTCGACGATCGTCTTGGGCGCTCACGAGGAGCATCGTGGCCAGGCCCTCGGAACCGATCGTCGAGTCGGGTGCGGGGCTGGGAGCAGGCATGGGGATCGAAATCGAAGATCCCGGGAGGAAAATAGGAGGAGGCGAGGTCGCTTGCATGAGGTCACTCGATGACTTCTGATGTAGCCGGGGCGAATGGCCGCCTCATGACCTTCCCAAGGATCCTGCAGGGAGAAATTGCGGCGAAATCATGTCGGAGCGAACAGGGCCCTCCACCTGACGACTGGCCGAGCCATCGCTTGCACGCCTAGGCGCAGTCCTTGCAGTCGGCCCAGGCGTCTCCTATCGTCGCGCGGTGACAACGAAGGTACCGTCGTCGAACAGCCCGAATCGTCGATGCCAGGGCTCGCATTGGACCCATCGTTCAAGCGACCTTCATATCCCCACGCCTTCGCCTCTCGGGCGACAGGATATCGCTTCGGTCTTGCTGACCGCGGTGGTCTGCAGTGCCCTATACTCTTGCGAAAACGACAAAACGTCGGGTGCTTCGGCAGCAACACATTCCGAACTGCCCAAGGTCGCGCCAGCAGAACCGCAAGATACGCCCGAAGCTTTACCGGCCCTTCCCACCACCCCGGAAACGCCGAAGCCATCACCCATCGTGACTGCCGCAGAACAGCCATCTGCACTCGAAGGGTCATCGATTCATCCCACCATTCCGGCTACGCCGGACACCGCTCCTGCTGCGACGCCCGTCGAGGTCGAAACGGCCGATCGCGAGGCGAGCGTATCGGGAGACCACAAGTCGACATCTTTCCGGGTGGAGGGGGTCGTCGCCGCCGACGTCCTCAACATTCGCTACGAGCCCAACGCCGAAGCCACCATGATCGGCTCGATCCCTGCGGGAACGATGCACGTGGAGGGCCTCGGCAGCTCGACGAAGGTGGAGGCGTCGACATGGCAGCGCATTCGCTATGGTGGCGTCGTCGGATGGGTCAACGGTCGCTTCCTGAAGCCGAACCCTGAAGGGTCCCCGCAACCATCACCGCCCGCCAAGATTGAAGCTCTCACCCCGCTTCTATGCTTCGGCTCCGAGCCCAACTGGGCCATCACGTTCGGGGGAGACGGTGCAGTGGTCTGCGGCAGCAATTGCGCGCCGCCACCGAGTGGCCTGCGTGTAACGAAGATTCTGGTCGACAGGAACGGCATCCCGGATGGCTTCGACCTCGTGGATGCCCAAGGCGAGCCATGGCTCAGTGTCGTCGTCGCGAAGACGGGCAAGTGTAGCGACGGCATGTCGGATGATCCGTACCTCTACGAGTTCGCGGGCACTGGCAAGCCCGGTAACCTGACCGGTTGTTGCCGCGTCAAAGACAACGACGAGCTGTAAGGGCTACGCCGTTCGACTCGCTCGCGTAGGGCTTGCAAGGCGCGGGCGAGCAAATAGCAAAGCACACCATTGGCCGGTGCTGCACGACCTCGACCGACCGGCTTTGAACGTGCGCTCATCATGCGCTACCGTCGCGGAGGCGCCATGACAGGGGCCTTTCGCGGAGGCCCCTCATTCGTCGTCGAACAACGGGAGGCCCGCTTCGCGGGCGCTGTCTGCAATCAATCCCGCAAGTATCCGAGCGCCGTTCTCCTGGAAGTGCGTACCGTCGACCGTTCCATCGGCGCGGAGGAGGAAGAAGTCCTCGGGTGAGGGTGCCGGGCAGATCGCCTGCAGATAAGCCACGGAATGCGCATTGAGGTCGAGCACGGCGACACCGGTGGCGTCTCCGAGCTCACGTATGGCTTGTGCATGCGCACCCGTGCCGTTGCCACCCGTACAATACGCAGAGTTGCGTGGTGGAGGGGTGACGAGCACCGGAATGGCACCACGCGCCATCGTCCCCTCGAGATAGAGCCCGAGGTAGGTTTTGAAGTCCGTCCCGGGATCCAGGAAATAGGGGATGGTTTCTTCGCCGATGGTATAGGTCGCGGTACGATTGCCGTCGTTGGTGCCGAATTGCACGAACAGGTAATCACCTGCCGCGATCTCGCCCAAGATCTCGTCGAGCCGTCCTTCGTCGATGAATCGCCGTGCCGTGCGACCACCGATCGCCCGATTGTCTACCGTGACTCGACGGCTCAAGAGCGTGCCCAACATTTGCCCCCAGCCCGCTTGGTCGCTGTCGCTAGCGGAATCGGGATAGGTCTGTACGGTCGAATCACCCGCGAGAAACAACCGCACCGCGGCCATCGGAGTGGGAGCGCTCGTGGCTTGGCTATCCGGACCCGTCTCGGTCGCGGTCTCCATGGCAGCGTCACCGGTGGATTTGGACGTGGTCGTTGCCAGATCGTCGTCGTTACCTTCGAGCCCGCCCACGGTGGGTTCATCGGTGAGGACTCCGGGATCGATCGAAGTTTCGGTGGTCGGGTCGTCGTAGGGGATCGTGGACGACTCGGCCTCGGATGACCCAGCGACAACCTCCTGCCGCTCCTCCTGCGAGGCACAGGTGGCGGAAACCATCGTGAGTACCATCAACACGAACGCCGATCGCCCGCGACCCATCCGAACCATCGTCCATAGGTTACACGGACCGTGAGTCTCGCGTCATGCCTTTGAACGCGGGGAAGTTCTCCCCAGCAATGAGCGCCCTGGATCGGATAGACTGGACTGCGTATGCGACGATGGGTCTTGGGTGACCGCCCGGTGATCAATGGTTTTCACGCCGTACCGCTCGGCATGATGCTCGCGTGGGTTCTGGTCGCGTGCGACGACGGCGAAGGTGATGCGATGGCAACCACGTACGCGACCCTTGCGATGTCGGGCTCGACATCCGCCGCCGAACCGCTCGCGAGCGGTTCAACGGCGAGCGGCGCGGAAACGAGCGACGCATCTTCACTGCAGACCGGGTCGAACGAGACCACCGCGGCGTTCGGAAGTGACACCGTGGATCCGCTGGACGGCACTGCGGAAACGAGCGACGCCGTTGGCGGCTCGGTATCGAGCGAAGGATACGCGCCGATCGACCCGAGTACGCTCCCCGCATTGACGGTGTGGATCGCGGGTGACTCGACCGTTGCCAATGGTCAGACGCCGTGCCCACGGGGCTGGGGCGGCATCATCGGCTCGCGGCTCGATGAGCGCGTGACCGTCGTCAACAGTGCGCAAGGTGGCCGCAGCGTGAACACGTGGCTTTACAACGTACTGACCACGATGGATGGGGCCGGGGAATGTGAACTCACAAGGGATGCGAGTGGCGAACCCACCCTCCAGCCGCGCTGGCAACAAATGCTCGATGAGATGGCCGCAGGTGATTACCTGCTCATTCAGTTCGGCATCAACGATGGCGATCGTACTTGCGATCGTCACGTCGGTATCGAGGCCTTCGAGGCCTCGTACGGAATGATGGCCGAGGCGGCCAAAGCACGCGGCGCACATCCGGTGTTCCTCACTCCGGTAAGTTCGATCTCCTGCAATGGAAGCACGGCACGTGGGAGCCGCGGGGAGTACGTGCCCGCAACCGAGCGAGCGGGAGCGACCTTCGACGTGCCGGTGATCGATCTGCACGCACGCAGCGTCGAGCTTTACCAATCGCTCGCGTTTTGTCCGGTGCCCGGCGGAGACGTGAGTGCAAACACCACGGGTCCCGTCGGCGACTTCTTCTGTGACGATCACACGCATTTCGACACCGCGGGTGCTCAGCAGATCACCGACCTCGTCGTGCAGGGCTTGCGCGATGGGAACATCCCGCTCGCCGCCTATTTGAGGTGAGTGCGTTTCGCTCGCCGCCGATGCCCAAGGACCTCATCGCGATTCGCAACCACCCGCGCTAGGTGGCGTGCGTCGTATCGACCGTGGTGGGGCCGTTCGGAGGCGGCTCGTAACTCGAATGCAAGTCCTCTCTCTCTCTCTCTCTCTCTCTCTCTCTCTCTCTCTCTCAGGCATGCCGGATCGCCGACCAGCGGTACAGCGGGGTGAAAATCCCGAGGTGGCCGCCCGCGATGATTGCATCCATCGTTCGGTACGACATGGTGTTGAACGCCGTGGTTTCCCGACGTGGCTCGAGAGGTTGGAGCATCGCTTTCGCCGCAACTCGGTCAAAGGGCGTGCCGGGCAACTTACGAAGATCGCCCTGGCTGTTGAGTACCATCCACCAAGGGGTGTTCGGGTCGCTTTCTTCCGCGGCATCATGGGATTCACGTATCTCGAATCCCGAAACGTAGAGCGCCTCGTAGACGACGTGGGTCGAAACGAGGGGAGGAAGTGAGTTGCCGAGTTCGATCGCGCGGATGATGCGAGCATGTTCGACGCGGTTCGGATCGTACGCGTCCCTCGTGCACCAGTCGTAGCCCGCGAATCGTCCACCGGGCTTGAGCACGCGATAGGCCTCCTCGAAGGTCCGTAGACGATCGGGTGCGTGACACGTGGACTCGATCGCGAGCACCACGTCGAAGCTATGATCGGCGAACGGGAGATCGGCGAACGGGAGATCGGCGAACGGGAGATCGGCGAACGGGAGATCGGCGAACGGGAGATCGGCGAACGGGAGATCGGCGAACGGGAGATCGGCGAACGGGCGCTCGACGAGGTCTTCCCGTTCGACGGCGACAAGACCTGAACGGTCTGCAGCGTCCGCTCGACGTCGTACGCGGGCGACCTGGGTTGCGCCGACATTCACCACGGTGATGTTGGCGCCCGCGGCCCGCGCGAGATGGTGCAACGGCCTACCCATCCCACAGACGAGTTCGAGGACGCGAACCCCCGAACGAAGCCCAGTCTCGGTGGCGAGCCAATCCTCGCGACGATCGATCGCCTCGCGCAAGGTATCGCCTTCGCGCAATGCGACGAAATGAAAGCTCTGATCCATCCATCAAAGCTACGGGCCCTCCGCTCACCCGCCCTCGTCCAAATGACCGATGATATCTTGTCCAGATGGCTGATCGTCGTCTCTACTCCATAGGTCTAAATCCATCGGTGTTTCCGGCATGACTCTCGGCCGTGACTTTTGCTGCCACGCACGTACGCCAGAGCGCCGCTTCAGTGCGCAAACCGAGGAGCACGGCGGAGGCACGGCACTCTCGAGCGCCAGAGTCGTGCTTGCCCATCGATACTGTTGAACACGAACGGGCAGCGGCTGGGGACGTGGCTGTATTCGGCCGGCTGGCCGACGGTAAGCCACGTCGCGTCCGAGTCGTCGGGCAACGTTGCAACACGAGCAACGCCTGGTGCTTCCAGCCAAAGCTCCTCAACGGTGGTGGTCACGACCAGTCGGATGCTGCTAGGTCATGGACCGAATACCAACACGGGGGACTCACCGGAAAGCGCATCTGGATTGCCGAGTTGCCCCGAACCATTTGCACCCCAGCAGATCGCGGTTCCGTCCCCTCGCAGTGCGCAGGTGTGGATCTGGCCGCCCGACACTACGCGCACGTTGGTGACTTCGTCGACATCGACCGGTTGGAGCACGTTGCCCACGCGAGTTCCAACGACTTGGCTGCTCGTATTCCTGCCCCAGCAGCGAATACCGCCCCCGCTCAGCACCGCGCAACTGTGCGCCTCTCCGACACCCACGACCGTGGCACTGGTGATCCCGCTCACCGTGAATGGAGTTCCCCGGGTTTGCCCCGCACCATCGCCAACCTGGCCTTCGAGACCGCGGCCCCAACACTGGACGGTCCCCCCCTGCAACGCAGCACAGGTATGCTCGGAACCTGCGGAAAGTGACACCGCGGTCGAGATGCCGCCGACTGGAACGAATTCTTCGCTAAACGAGAAGGTTCCGTCGACGAAGGTTCCGTCGCCGAGTTGCCCCTCCTCGTTGGACCCACTACAGAGGACGGTGCCGAGTCGGGTGCGGACACAGATGTGATTGAAACCCACTGCGGCTTCGACGACGCCAGTCACGTCGTAAGGAGTAGGCGTGGGGTTGCCGACCCCCGTTCGAATCACGTCGGGGTGATGGTAGCCCCAGCAGTAGAGCGTTTCGTCCTCGAGCACCGCACACGCGCCACCGGATCCGCCTGCAGCCGCGGCCACGGAAAGCGCCGGTTCCGGAAAAGACACGGTGACCGGATCCGGTTGAGGCTGATCATTCGGCGAGATCGCTCCTGTACCACTTTGGCGATTGTCCCCCCAACAACGCACGCCGCCGTCGGCAAGGCGGGCGCACGTCAGTCCGCCCTTGGCGGAAACCTGGGTCGCAGGAGGGATTGCCACGAATGGACCCGGGACACGTCGCTCGTCGAACGTCCCGTCACCGAGCTGCCCCTGCGAATTGTCCCCCCAACACTGAACTCGTTGGTCCGTCGTGACCGCACAGGTATGTGCTCGGCCGGTATCGATCTGGACATATGCTTCACAAGGCGGGCGTTCGTTTGCGAGACCGTCGCAGTTTTCGTCTAGACGCCCCGGATCGCAAAGTTCGGGACCGATGGGGGCACATGCTGCAACGTCCGCAGGCCAAGTGCCTTGAGCCGAGCATTGGATCGCTTGGGCAGCACAGACGCCGACCGAAGCAAACTCCTCGCCACACGTGGTCTGCTCTCCTTCGTCGCACTCGCAGCCCTCGTTGACCTCCCCGTCGCAGTCATCGTCGACACGCGCGCCATCGCACGCCTCAGGCGAAGGTTCGCCAGCGCAGGCGGTCGCCGACCAATTGCCATCTAGGGCACACGTAATGACTCGGCCACCACAAATCCCACCGGTCCCGAACTCCGCTTCGCAAGTCGTTTCTTGTCCTTGGTCGCAGTCACAACCCTCGTTGGCTTCGCCGTCGCAGTCGTCGTCCACACGAGTGCCATCGCAGACTTCTTCGGCGAGGGGACTACATTCGTCGATGGGCCACATTCCGCCGGCGCATGTCAGCACTCGGACCCCGCACGCTCCCAACGAACCGAACTGCGCTGAGCAAGTCGTCTGTCCATCCCCTTCACACAGGCAACGCGAGTCGCAGGTCGGCCCGCTCTGGCCTGTTTCACCGTCCGCAGCCGAAGTGGAATCATCACGTCCCCGAGTGGCTGAATTCGTGGCACCGTCCGTTGGGTCGAGCCCGTCGTCCGTCCCCGAGGCTCCCGAGAGGGAATCGACGTCGTCGGGGTTGAAGCACGCGGTTCCCAACAGCGCGGCCAAAATTCCTCGGATGCCCCACGTCGACTTCGTCCAGCTCACGACGACTGTATACACGACCGACCGTGTTTGCGCTCTACGCTTGAATGGCCCTAGTGCTCCGTGATGTGACACGCATCGAAAAAAAAAGATCGCTTCTCGATGGAACAACCGACGACCTCGCGTCATGACTCACTAGTGCACCTCCGTCGAGGTGGGATCAAGGAGAACGTCGTCAGTGCGAGCTCAGGCAAGGCGCACGACCGAGTCGTATCGGGAATACGGGGAGCGTCGAGCAATGACGCCTGAGCTCGCAAGGGGCGGCGTTATCCTTGATTCCATCTCGACGGCGATGCACTAGAGCACCGATCAGTTTGAATCGCGCCCGAGAACATTGTTCCCGGCCCTTCTGGCTTTGTTCCCAGGCACTCGCAGTGTGCCCGACACAGCTTCGGCCTCGTGCCTCGCCAGAGAGGGCCGCTAACACTGTCATCGGGCACGACTCAAACTGATCGGTGCTCTAGGGCCGATAGGTATGCATTGCTCCGGGACGTTTAGGTGACGACCGATGCATCGATCAAAGGCTTTCGCACGATTCACCCAGTCGGTGCATTGCGGATATCGCCAACGAAGAATCGACTCGCATCGATTTCGAGGTCGCGCCGTAAGCGAACACCGTTCGATACTTGCGCTCGCTTACGGACGCGCCGTGGACGTCGTGGCACAAAGGCCTCGCGACGGCATTGCCACGCGCCTATGCCATTGTCACGGGTAGTGACGCCGCGCCGACCGATCAACGCAGCCCGATCTGCCCGCCGCTCTGTCGGATTTCCCGTGCGCGTTGGTGATGATGTTCGTGTGTCTTCAATGTCGAGGCCGCGAATTGTCGGAGGTCGTCATCGCTGCCTCGTTCGGCTTGCTCGGTGAACGATGCGATCGCCTGTTGCTGTGCTGCGATCATCATGGAGATGTAAGTGCTATCGAAATCTGCCCATTCCAACCCCTCGAGGGTCCGCTTGTCCGCCGCGAACGTTGGGCCGGTCGTTGTCGGTAGGGCGATGTGTTTCGCCTTGGCGAGCGCTTGAAGCTGTTCGAGGCTTTCGCTGTGATCGTCGACGATCATCTGAGCGTATTGCTTGACCGGCTCCGTGGTCGCCTGCGTGACTGCGATCCGGCCAAGTTCGAGCTCACGCAAGCCGTCCAATGTGGCTTGAACGGCGAAAACTTCATCACGAGCGGAGACCGTGGCCGATGGCGTGTCCTCGCGGAGGAAGGCTTCATTGGAGCGCGGCGCTTCCGCGGATTCAGGCTCTACTGCGGAGTCGCGCGGCTCACCGGCGCAGGCGGGGATCGTCGCCATCATCGCGGTCGCGAAAATCATGGTTCGAGTGGACTGCATACCCATATTCCTGATGGCGACAGGTCCATGGTGTCAAACGGCGCAGGCGATTCGCGTCGGCAAAATACGAATTCGCTGCGACAGCTGCCTCGGTGAGGAAAGCACGTGTCATCCCTGCGAAGAGCGATCACATTCTGCGCATGATTGGTGCAGGTTTTTCGCGCTGGATCCGAGACGATTTCGGATGTCGCTGCACCAGCACCATCACTGGATCGGTTCTCCGGCTTCACGTCTCGCCGCAGCGAAACAACACTGTGGCGACGTAGGGGTCTGCGGGATCCTGAGGCGGGGGCAAGATGCTTTCGCGTTCGCAGTTCTCGGCATAGGGGTGATGGAGAAATGCGCTGAAGCCGTTCACGGCGTGGTTGTAACTATCGAACGAGACCTCGACGGCACACGTCGTTGAGCGGCAGTCGGTTCGCAACACGCTCGCTTGTAGGGACTCTGCAATGCTCGTGGCATCGGCGGCGAAATGCGATTCGGCTTCGAAGGCCCAGGCCGAAGCCACGGGTTCGCGCTCGTGGAGCTGCAATGCGGTATCCCATTCTGCATACACGCGCTGGCGTCGGACCTCCGGATCTTCTCGCGGAAGCGGCTCCTCGTCGGCGGTGGGATGGGGTTCCACGGCGGGTGCTTCGGTGGCCCTCGGAGGATCGGTGCGGCGCTTCGAAACTGGCCCTGATTTGCCTGCATTCGCAGCCTTGCGCGGACTCCCTGTTGTCGTAGGGCGATCGTTGTGACGAATCGGCCTGGGCTCCGGATCGGATTGGACGAGCGAAACGATCGCAGCGATGAAGAGCGCTCCGCTCAATATGGAGAAAATGTAGAATGATTTGGACACGGTACGACCTTCCTCGCGTGCAAGAAACGGCGCAGGCCATCGATGATGGCGATGACCCGCGCCCGAACCTTCAGTCTTCGGCGAAATAGCCCTTGAACGCGCTGCGCACCCCGGTGGAACTTTCCGCCGGCAGCTGGACCCACAGGTACCCGAGGTCGGTGTCATTGGCCCAGATCGTCGTCGCGGGGTTGAGGGTCACGTCCACGACATTGACGGTCGATGACGTTGTCATGGTGCCACAGCGTCCACCGGCCACGGTCGTTTCGCTCTCGCAGGCCATCGCCGATACGCCACCCGTGCCGGTGCCGTCATATGCATAGACTTCGAGTGTGACGACATCGCCCTTGAAAAACGTGCGTTCCTCGAAGCTGCACAGAAACTGTGCAGTGGCCGTTGGACTGTCGTTCTGAATCGAAAACGTGAGGTCGATGGGATCGCCGCCCAGGCGCATACACGCCGAGGCGTGGTTGCGAATGGATGCGGCCTCTGCGTCCGATGGTTGGATCGAGACCCCCGCGAACAATGATATCGCCACGACGGCGAACGAGAGGATCGAGGACTTCTTCTTGGCTTCGTTCATGGTGTTGCCTGACTTCCTGGTGTTTGCACGGCCGAGCTTGCGTCGGTGTACGAAGCAACGTTGTCGAGCGAGCCCTTCGCAATGACGCAGGAGCGAGAACATCGTCGCGAACGCGATCCAACGAGCAACGTCATCGGCGGAACCCGCCGTGCCGTGCTGGGACGGGAGTAGACATCACATGCGCACGTCGGCATCTCAGCCGGCAACGAAAGAATCTGGATCGCGCTCGTCATCGGCGAGACGGGAACTGGCAAAGCACATCTTGCGCCCCTCCGTCCATCGACGCCTCACGGGCAGGGAACGGACTCGGGACAGGTACCGTCATCGAGTCGCGACCAAGTCTGCGTGCAACCGCCGCCACCCGCTCCTCGGTAATCACCTCGAAAGCGACCGCCTCTCGGCCCGCCATCTGAATGACATGTTTTCCGTCGTCGAAATCTGGCGCGTTGCAATCCGACCAATGTGCACACCAGTGAACCGGACGTCGGCGTGCCACGGCTATTTGAGGCGCCGGCACGCAACGATCACCCAACCACGGGATAATGAGCAAATGTATGGTCTGATCCCGTCACATCGTGTCGGAACCGCTCGGTCGCCGATCGTCGATCGCGGTCTCACGAGGTCGGGGCACAACAGTGTGCGCAGGAACACGAAGGTCCGCATTCCAAATCGATTGCGGCGGCCCGCCCGCATTCCGGGTGATTTTCGCGATCGCCGATAACTCCACGACGGAGTGCCTCCATGTGTGTGCGTTCGGATGAGGGCATCTCGAAGCACTCCGTCGTGGTTTACGGGGAGATGAGCCGAAACGTTGCGAGAGTGATCAACAGCCACCGCGGCTGACGATGACGGGTTCGTGCATGCCGGGATGGGAATCGTCGTAGTAAGATCATTTAGCCGAATGGCAATTTCCGACCGCCGGCCAAGGTAATATGAATTGGCCAATTAGAAACGGCTACAACCGGGATCCGGCAAACCCTCGTCTATGTGACACGTCCAGCAACTCGTAGTCGGGCAGCGTGCCGTGTTTCGCGGTACCTCAACCGAAAGGTCGTCCGAAGGATTTCGGTCACTTGCTGAAGGTTCGAGTGGAAGCCGCTCCGTCTCCAACTCCTCATATGGAAGGAAGTCGACCTTCGTCGATTCCGACGATGAGTCGCGTTCGCATTCAAGCGCTATTTCGAAGAACCCAAACGGATCGTCGAAGAATTCGGAATTGGCAACCTCATCTTCCACGAGATTCCCTGCGGAGGACTCCGATTCTGTATATGAATCGATCACGCTGGGTTCAGGTGATTCATCACATGCTGATGCCATCAGTACACCACAGAGAAAAACACACGCTGTTCGCGACTTGACCATGATTCATCTATAAGGGAGTCCGTTTTGGTTGTCCAGTATATTCAGTCTTACTTCGTTTGTGTTTGTAATGGATGCCTCGGTTGTCTGGCGTGTGATGCTACTTTGTATCTATTGAATGGGCACGCGATGAAAGTACCAACATCTCGCATGGAGGGTCCAAGCGGAGGTGTTTTTGCGTCCGTTGTCATCCGCCGGTCTCGTCCCGATTTTCATCTTGGTGCCGGAGGTGACCAACCAGTTGTCCGGATCCAAGAGAATCTGTGCGACGGGCTGTGTGGATACGCTAGGTGCTCGGAATGATATGTGAATTCTGGATTGGGTCGTGGTCGTCGCTTTTTTCGTGTTCATGACCTGACAGGTCATGGAGCGCTACACCCTCGCGGGTTAGGCTCCGCGACGGCGATAAGCTCCGCCATTCAAGGATTCGATGTCGCGTGAATACTCGTGCCGCCGATCCTCAATAGCATCGACCCTGAGGCGGAGGGCTCGGCATGCAGCGGTTCGCCCATTGGATCACTCGAACATGAAAGCGTCGCCTACCCAGCTCGAGATAGCTACGCAGGATTGTCACCCGTGTCGTCCAAACCGTCGACTCGAGCCCACGAATCAAACGAAGATGAAGTTGGCCTGCCCTGGGCTCACCGCCGGTTTGTGGGGCGACGCCAGTTGCAGCCCGCGTTCCAACCGACGGAGATACCGGCATCAAAACGTTGGAGTGTGAAGAGGCGAGAGCGGTGCTTGCTCGAGCGGACGCGAGCCTGCTCGTGTCCCTTCAGTCGACGCCGGACGATGGTCAAAACGCTGTTCTGGGATCGAGGCGGCGACTGCTTGCTCATGAATCGGCTCGGGCTGGAGTCGGGCCAGGGCCCGGGGACTTGTCACGGGCTCGATGACAGCGAGGGCCATGTGGCGTATCTGATTGGCGAGTGCCCGTCGGAAAAGCGCCGTCATCGTCATGACCTCGTTTCCGTTTGCGATCACGCTGGCGGCCGACCTCGCTCGGGTCGCGCTTACGGGGGTCGATCTGCGCTGGGTAGCGCCGTCCACCTGCCCGGGCGAGCAGGTGGTGGCGGACGATTTGACTGCGTTGACCGCGGGTGCCGTAGTCGTTCGACCCGATGAGGCCGTCGTGACCGCGAACGCAGTCATCGAGCTTCATGCGCAAGGGTTCAAGTTGCGTCTCGAATTGGTCACGCCGGAGGGTCCAAGACCGCCCCGCGAACTCGAGGCCGAGCGATGCGAAACCTTGGCTCAGGCCACCGCCATGATGATCGCGGTGGAGGCCGCTCCGATCGAAACGGCCGAGCATCTCGGTACCCGCCTCGAGACTACGGTCGACGTTGTCGCCCTTCCGCCGGCGATCCAAGAGCCGGCGATCCAAGAGCAACCACCTACGGTTCCCGATCCTTTCCCTCCCGATCCGGACGTCAACCACCGCGACGTCGGTGGCCCGACCGGGACGAGCACCGATGCCCTGGAGCCTCGCCGTCCTCGGTTCGACCACCGCGCAGTCCTGGGTCTTTGGGGAGGCGTGGCCGTAGGTTTGGTTCCAGCGACGAGCGGGGTCCTCGGTGGTGACGTGGGTTGGCAAGTCGATGCGTTCCACCTCGCCCTCGTGGGTTGGCACGTCTTCGCAGCGACCCACGACTTCAGTGAAGGAGTCGGCATCCGCGCGAGCCTCTCGGGAGGTGGAATCCGGGTTGCGTGGACGCCTCGGGTTCGCGACCTCGCGTTCAGGGTGGGGCTTGCGGTCGAAGGTGCGATGCTGACGGGGCGCGGGGTCGGGGAGCAAGTGGACGGCGAAGACTCGAGGACGTTCTGGATGGGTTTGACGCCTGTATTTGGACTTACGTTTCCTGCCCGGAGCCGGATCCGGTTCATGGCTGAAGTCGACACAACCATCGTCGTTCGACGACCCGGGATTTATTTGGCGGCGCCGGAAGATGTCGCGTTTCGGACCGCGGGCTTTGGAGTTCGTGTGATCGTTGGACCGCAGCTGCGGTTGCCGTGACGAAACTCCGCCGATGCGGTGCACTAAAGAACGCGGTCTCACGTCGCGCACCCGTTGCCCCCAACGAAGTCATGGTTCCCGTGGAACACACTTTCGCCTCGACCCCTCAGGTTTGCGAGTTGGAGCTTCTCTATCGAAAACATCATCGACGGATTCGATGGTTTCTTCGGGCTCGGGGGATCGGTGATCAGTCGCTGGACGATGCGGTGCACGACGTGTTCGTCGTTGCCCATCGACGCATGCCCGACCGCGATCCCGAAGTGCCGGCGGCTCTATGGTTGGGCAAGATTGCGCGCAACATCGCGTTTTCGCATCGTCGTGGCTACACTCGTCGGCTTCGTTTGCTCGAAGCCATTCCTGAGCCGAACCCGCAGCCATCGCTCGATCGCGCCGTGGCGGAACGCGACGCATGGAATCGATTGGAGGCGTTTCTCGGAGGTCTGCGCGAGGACCAGCGCGAAGCGTTCGTCCTGATCGAGATCCTGGGTATGGCGCCCGCCGACGTGGCCACCATGGCGGACGTTCCCGTCAACACGATGTACTCGCGCCTTCGACTGGCTCGCCGTCGCTTCGAAGAACACTTCGAGTCGGTTCCCGACCAAGCGACCGACTTCGTCTGCACCGCCCGAAAGGGCGAAGCACGAACGCAAAATCGAAGCCGCACGTGGCAGCTCATCGCCGCGAGCATCTCGACGCCAGCAGGCCATGCACTCATCGGGACCGCGGTCCTCAAACCGATCCTCGTCGTCTCGTTGACGCTCGCGACCGTCGTCGTGGCCTCCTGGGCAACGGGAAGCATCGGACATTCGAACGGAGATCGATTGGACGCGGTGGATGCGTCGACCGCGGCTGCGGAGCCACGCTCGGCGAGCCAGCCTTCGTCGGTCCAGGTCGCGTCGACGGAGGTCATGGTTGCGTCGAGCGAGCCGATTCCGTCGCTCCCGTCGGTTGCGGCGAGCACCACCAAATCGCCACCCGCCGACCTGGCGATCGGATCTCGCATTCCCCCACCTCGCCGTGCGCCGGGCCATCACTCTGCGACGACGCTCGACGATGCGATCGCGCTATTGCGGGAAGCCGAGCAACATCTCGCCATGGGGCAGGCCCACGACGCGCTTGCAGCCATCGACCGTTTTCGTGAACGTTTTGCGAACAGCCCCCTCACGATCGAGCGACTCAAGCTCGAACGACGTGCAGCTTGCATCGCCGGTCAGTCCGACCGAGCGACCGCAGCGACTCGCGAACTCGTCGCACTCCATCATGCGAGTGCCGATCGATCACCGTGCCCGTGACGAACCCCACCCCGACCGGTGCGATCATAGATATGCAACGACATCATTCATGGGCCGCGGCTCTCTCGCTCTTCGTCCTCCCTGCCTGTCTTCCTGCCGCCGACCTCGGTGGAGAAGTCCGGCTCACCGACGCCGAGTCGATGGAGGATCCCGCGAGTGAATCGGCGAATGGCGACGCCTCGGCAATGGACACAGACGATGAGTCGAGCGGCGCAACCATCCCGTATTGTCCCAATATCCTCAGAGATCCCCTCACCACGGATCTGGCCTATCTCACGGTGGTCTCGGCAGGCAATGCGTCCATCGCCTCTTCCATCCTGATCGACGAATCCTCCGACAAGCCCTGCTATGCGACGGACGCGGTCTTTGCCGATTCTGCGTCCCAAGGCGCATTGGCCCGGACGGGTGAGTTCAGGCTTTCGCTCCGAACGTTCGATGGCTCATGGGAGGACTTGATATCTATCCTTCCCATCGCTGCGGCGTTGGTCGGCGAACCCCTATACACGACCGAGACCTATACGCTTGCAACGGACGAGGTGTACATCCTCGTGCTTTCCAACGACCTGTCGAGCGAGGTGCTGATCACGGATGGCTCCGTGGCGCTGCCAGGGACGTACTCGATCCGTGTCATCAATGAAGGGGACGAACCAGTGTCCATTTTTGCGTGGGACCGTCTGGACCTCGACGCCGAACCCAGAGTCATCGCAACGGACTTCGGACCGGGAGCCTTCACGGATCGGCTCAAGTTCGACCTCGTTCCCGATCCGAACGACGAAACCAGAGTCGTGAGCAGTGTCATCATCAGTACCAACGGCGAGGATCATCCGCTCCGCGATGAATACTCCCGCGACCCAAGTTACTGCCCCCCGGGTAGCGGCATTTTCGATACCCTGTTCGTCACGAGCGATGGCGGGGTCGGAGGGGAAATCCGCTGCATTTGACCGATCGAGAGAGTGCTGGCGAACAGGACTGTTTGTGGAATGGGCCGCGTGTGTTGCAAAACGCTGGCGCTCGAACCCGAAGATTGCATCGAGGACAAGAATGGGCAATGGCGGCCGGTCACCGGCGCTGTGAGCCGATCGATGCCGGACTGATCGATCGGCCTCGGCCTCGGACCCGGCCGATCGGTTTTACGTTCGTGGGGCTCGCTGGCCGGGATCGGCCGAGCCAGGAACGACTGCTCGGCCGGGCGCGCCGGAGCTCGACGACGGCGAAGCCAGCGGCCGGGTGACGGGGTGCCGATGGGCTCGGCGTTTGCGGGTCCGAGGTCGATGGCAAAGCGAGCTCCGCGAGTACGACGCCCGTGGGTGCGCAACGACGACCCATGGGTGCGCCTTGCCAGCTTCGCGGGTTGGACTATAGTGGCGCCGCGGCGAGAAGCTGCATCTTCGTCATGACCCCCTTCGTTCCCCGCCCTGTCGTCTCGAGGAAGGCCGTCCGCGTGAGCGGAGCTTTGGTCTTCTACGGGGTGCCGCGCGTGGACCGAAGGGGCTGATCGACTCGCGAAAAGCCCCCGTCCAGCGCGCGGTGTCTCGATCCACCATCGATCTCGGCATCGGTCTCGGCCGAACCGTGTGAGTGCTTCTGCGCGCGCGTCCTTCGACGCGTCGGCCGTGGGTTCTCACACGCTCGTGCCGAGCGCGTCGGCTCGTGTGTGAGCACGGACCTCGGGCTGTCGCGAGACGAATCCTCATTGCGCGCTCGAACCATATGCGTGGTCGAGCCAGCGCGGGCCGACGTGCGTGCCCGCGCTTCTTCGTTCCATGACACTTCGAATCCAACCCCAACCCCAACCCCAACCCCACCCACAATTGCGAAACATCGGCATCGTCGCTCACGTGGATGCGGGCAAGACGACCCTCAGCGAACGAGTGCTGTTTTATGCGGGTCGGATCCATCGCGTCGGAGAAGTTCACGAGGGGAGCTCGACCATGGACCATCAGGCCGTGGAAAAGGCTCACGGGATCACCGTGAGCGCGGCCGCTGAACGATTGGAATGGGGCGACGTCATCGTCAACCTCGTCGATACTCCGGGGCACGTCGACTTCACCCTCGAGGTCGAACGATCACTGCGCGTCCTCGATGGCGCCGTGCTCGTGGTCTGCGGCGTGGCCGGTGTTCAGCCGCAGACGCGCTCGGTCGTCCGGCAAATGCAACGACATCGGGTCCCCTTCCTCGCGTTCATCAATAAAATGGATCGCGCCGGGGCCGATGCCCGGCGAGTGGTGGGCGAGCTGCGGACGCGGTTCGACACACCCGCCGCCCTCCTGACTCTGCCGCTCGGCAAGGAGGGCACGATCGAAGGCGTACTCGATGTACTCACCGGTGATGCGCTCGTATTCGTAGGCGATCACGGTCGCGAGGTCGTCCGCACTCCTCTACCCGCGGGCAACGAAGGTCGACTGAACGAAGCTCGAGCGGAGCTGCTCGAGCAACTCGGCGAAAGCGACGAACGCGTCCTGCAAGCGTGGCTCGAAGGGGCCCCGTTCGACGCCGCGCTCGTTGGCGAGGCGATCCGCTCATCCACCCTCGCAAGGCAGTTCATTCCGGTCCTCGTCGGATCGGCCTATCGCAACGTTGGCGTGCAACCGCTGCTCGATGCCGTCGCCGCCTATCTTCCCGACCCAGAAGAGCGCGAGCACGCGCTCCCCAAGGAGCTTTCCGATGGACTCATCGCTTTCGTCTTTCACGTCGAACCCAATCGGCACGGCACGATCGCTCACGTTCGGCTCTATCGCGGGTCGATCGCACGGGGTGACACCGTGATCACGGCCGACGGTACGCGCATTCGCGTCGGTCGACTCGTGCGATCGCGGGCGGCCGCGATCGAAGAGATCGAGGTCGCCACCGCGGGTGACATCGTGGCGTTGTTCGGCGCCAACGTACAGCTCGGCGAGACGCTCAGCGCTCGCGGCGATGTACGCCTACCGACGTTGACGATCCCCGAACCCGTGCTCGGGCTCGCCGTCGCCCCAATCCATCGATCGGACCAGGAGCGCCTCGTGGTTGCGCTCCACCGATTCGTCGTCCGCGACCCGAGCCTCCGGCTGCAACCCGACCCCGTGTCGGGTGAGCTCGTATTGCTCGGATTGGGCGAACTGCACCTCTCGATCACGCTCGAGCGGATCCAAGCCGAGTACGGGATCGAAACCACCGTGGGCCCACCGCGGATCGCTTATCGCGAGACCATCTCGCGTGCGGTCACCTTCGATTGGCTACACCGGAAACAAGACGGCGGTCAGGGGCAATATGCCCGCGTCGTCGGGCGCATCGAGCCCACCGAGGCACCGTTCGTCTTCGACGATCGGGTTCGCGGCGGGGCCATCGCCAAGGACTATCTGGGCGCATGCGCGAGTGGCTTTGCCGAGGGCTGTGCCCGGGGACCGTTGACGGGGTCACCCGTCACGGGCGTGCGCGTCGTGCTCGAAGACGGACACATGCACGCCGAAGACTCGAGCGATCTCGCGTTTCGTGTGGCGGCTCGCGACGCGCTCCGCGATGCAGTGAAACGTGCGGAACCAGTCGTCCTCGAACCGATCATGTCGGTCGAGGTCCGGGCCCCGCAGCACGCCTTCGGCGGCGTGCTTGGTTTGCTGGTCCAACGCCGAGGTGTCATCACCGGCAACGAAACCCACGGCGTCGAGATCGCGGTCACGGCTCGCGTCCCGCTCGTCGAGATGTTTGGCTTCGTGACGGCATTGCGCAGTGAAACCGCGGGCGAAGGGACCTTCGCCATGGAACCCATGGGGTATGCCCCGCTCGCTCGCCGCGAGCCAAAAACGGCTCGCTCATGAATCGACCGGCCCTCCCCGTCGGGGAGGGCCCCTACGGCGCCGGCTCGGTTCGACGTGGTCGCGAGCGACCGGCGATTCAGTTGATGAGGACCTCGTAGGCGAGGTCCTCGCGGGCCGTGAGGATCACATAGCCACGCCCCTCGGTCGGGACCTCGATGGGAGCGCTACCGACTTGCGCGACGGCGACGGTCGTATCGTCGGTCGTTGCGGTCACTGCCGTGATCGCACCCTCGGTCGTGATCACGACCTCGACCGGGCCGTCGATCCCGATCTCGTAGATATCGACGCCATAGGGTTGCAGGGTCCCGGTTTGCAGCACGCCAGCGGCGAGGGTCCCTTCGCGGCGCACGTCGCCAACGTCGAACGAGGCGAACCCGTAGCCGAGCTCCGGCGCATCGAGGGCAAGGGCGACCAACATTTCGACGTAGAGCTCCCATGCGCTCATGCCTATGCCAGTCGCCGCGAGCGCGGCGTCGATGCCTTCCCAGTCATTGGCAGGCTCGCGCGTGATCGCAGCGAGCAATGGCGCACCGCCGCGCTCCCACAAGAACGTCCCCCAGAGCAGGGCGGCACCGTAGTGGAGCTCGCCCATGCCGACACCACCGGGGCCCCAATTGATGTCGGGCCTCACCAAGTAATCGGCCAGCCATTCGTCATCGGTGAAATAGCCATTGACCGTCATCGCTGATTCGGCAAGGGATTCGTCGACCCAGGTGGCTTCATCGCGATCGAACCCATCATGGATGACGTGGTAGCTCTCGTGCGCGGCGATCGAAAACGCATTTTCGCTGGCCAGCGAGCCGAGGAGGGCGAGGTCGAGATGAATCTGTGGATAGTCGCACCAGTCGCACAGATAGCCATCGCCGGCGCCTTCGGTATCGACGATGAAAATACCGAGCTTGTCCCCGCCGGGGAGCGTGGGGAATGGCCCGAACACCGCTTCGTTGTTGACGAGGATCCCCGCCTCCGGATCGATGCTGCCTTCGAGGGTTCGTTGTTCGAGGCCGATGATGAAGTTGGCGACGTTGGCATCGTCGACGGTGACATTCCACAAGCTGTCGTCGACATACACGAACGAGTGCATGCTTTCGGCGCGACACGTCGTTGGCACCGAAGTGATTTGATGGGTGCGACCGCTATAGACGAGCGTGGGCTCGACTCGACCCGCGCAATCTCCGATCGAGTCGGTGTCGCCGGCGGTAGGCGTCGCAATCGTCGTGCTGCCGCTGTCGACGTCGCCCTGGTCCTCGTCATCGCCACCCGCGTCGGCACACGCGATCGAGGTCAAGAGCGTCCACGGCAACCACGAGCGACGCGAATAAGCGATCCTCGTCGCGCGAGAGGGAGGCCGGCGTCTGTAAGTGCCCACGATGACTCGAACCGTATCGGCTGGGGAATGATGCACGTGTTGGAGAGCCGTTCCGGCACGGAGCGTAGAGTGTGGCGATGCAGCGTACCATGACCTGCCAGGTCATGTCATCGCCACGATGACGATCTCCGCACGTTCACCATCCGGGAAACGTTTTTTCCACTTCGGCGGTGGTGCACGAGGTCAACCCTCGGTCGGCGAGGCGCGAAACCAAGGAATCGGAGCAACGCCATGAGTGCGCATCATGACCGCGCCATTCCACGGAGTCACGCGTGGACGTTCCAGCCACCTCTGAACTCAGGCGATCTTGACCTAGTACTCGGTGCCGGAAGTTCGTAGCCGGTTATGCACGGCACTACGCCACGATGGCTGCGTTGCTCGACGCTCACCGTATTCCCGATACGACTCGGTCTCGCGCCTTGCCCTCGCGGCGCAGCTCCGCGCCTAACCG
>Ga0315912_10000774_pt1 | contig 48071 bp, 37 predicted proteins | sample VfabasoilMG_FD_204469 | JGI IMG/M metagenome (GOLD analysis project Ga0315912, IMG submission 204469) | Garden soil microbial communities collected in Santa Monica, California, United States - V. faba soil | ecosystem: Environmental > Terrestrial > Soil > Garden | place: USA: California... | reverse complement strand
GCCCAGTATGCGAGCAAGGGCGAGATTGTCGTGCTGAATGTCGAGGATGGTTACGGTGAGCGTTACCTGCCCGGCGAAGGCAACCCGGAGGGCGGCGAATGCATCGAGCTCGATGACGACGAGATCGCTCGCCTTCGGCTCGAGTACGGCTGGTCTGAGAACGGCTGAACAGCTCATGCAGGTCCACGGACCTACGGTGCTCTGGTAACACGGAGACACACTTGCTGTCGTCGTCGTCGGAGGTGCGTCCCGTCGAACAGGTACGCGCCGAGCTGACAGCGGGAGATCCGGGACAGGGGGGGCGAAGGTGACGAAGTGCAAACCATGAGGTTTCGCCAGCGTCGCATCACGATCGTCGGAACTTCGGATCGGCTACGTGGGCCCTGGAAAACGTTGTACCGCGAACCGGCCACTTGGCCGAATCATCGAACATTGAAAAATGTCTCTCACGGCCGTCTTGCACGACTGCATCGAGCGAGCTTTATTGCCCTCGCCGTCGCAAAGCGGCGAGCTTGGATGAGAGAGATGGCTAAAGCTAAATCGAAGGTCAGCAAAACCGCGGAGACCGAGCCCAAGGTCCACGATGAATGGCAAGTCGGCGAGGACGACGACCTGTCCATTGGCGACACCAACCTCACGCCGGAACAGCGTCGATTGCTCGGATCCGTGAGCCGGTTCCTGCTCAATATTTCGGAGCGCAAGCTCCTGCCCCGTGCCCTGCGGGCTGGTTATTCCGAAGAGGAACATGGTGCGCTTTGGGAACTTCACGACGTGGCGGCGGGCCGCCAGAAACCGCTCGCGAAGACCCTGGGCGCCGACTTGGATCCTGTTCGCAAAGAGCTTCTGGTCGAGATCGATCAGTTCGAGAATCTGTGGTTTCGCCGGATTCCGCCCATCATCGAACGCTATGTTCCCGAGGAACACGTCGAGGCATTCTTGAGCGAGTTTTTCAAAGACCTCGTACAGCAACCGCTCGGACCGGGCGTACTCGATTCGGTCTCCAAGTTGCTCGATCGCGTCGATGGGCTCGCAAACAGCTCATGGCCTGGGGCCGCCCAGGTTCTCAAGATCCTGCGGAAACGAAACTTCACAGAGGAAAACGCGGCCAGCATGCGTGCGAAGATCAAGACGTTGCGCGAAAAGGGCGGCATTACGGCCCCGGTCGATGACGCCAAAGTCCAGGCCAACGCACTCGCGCAACAGCTCGCCGCGGCCACCGAACTTCGCAAGGTGTGGAACGATTGGTCCACGATGCTGCGACCGATCTACAACGGCAACGAGCTGCTGCAGCTCGGCCTCGCAACCCGGACCGGCGGGGGTGCCGGCGGGTCCGACGAAGAGGAGCCCATCGACGAAGGCTCGGGCAATCCGAGCGCTAACTAAGCAAGCCTGACACCGCGGGGCGCAACCCGCGGTATTTGGAGCAAATCTTCGAAATTCAATCGAATCCCGAGTGGATTCTTGTCAGTGCAGGGTTTTGAAAGGTCGTTGTCGGGTCTGGGACCTTTTTCAGCAGGTCTCGGACCCTCTTCGACAGCTCTCGAACCTTTGAAATCGAGTCGCGCCGCCCCGTGGGCAGCTCTGGCCGCCGCCTGGGCGGCTCGTTCGGGGCAAAATTCGAGTCTCGGACCCCGTCGGCGCGAAAAAATGGGGTCCGAGACCATTCAAACGAGGTCATGGACTGTTCGCGCGGGATTCCGGAGCGATTGGCGCGGGTCCGAGACGGCTCGAGACGCCGGCAAGCGCGGGCCGTGGCGGCTCCACAAGTTCGACACTTCGGTTCGCGTGCTGCTCGATGACGTTGCGCAGCCCGTGGGAGGAGCGGGTTGGTGGATCGAGGTCGAGGTCGAAATCCGGTTCCCATGGATCGGCTCGCGGTTCCGGACCTCGCGGGTTGGCGCGTCGAGAGGGTTGCCGATCTTCCCGATGAGAACCCGCTGACGCTCCTGCCGGATTGGTGTTGCGAGATCCTCTCGCCCCGAACGGCCCGCGACGATCGTCGACTCAAACTGCCACTCCATGCGGAATCGGGCGTGCCCTGGAGTTGGCTCGTGGACCCAACGCTGCGGCTCGTGGAGGTCTATCAGACCGTGAATGGTGTCCCGGCGTTGGTCGCTACGGCACTCGAGCGAGAGTCGAAGGTCTTGCCGCCCTTCGATGTAGCGATCTCGCTCGAAGGCTTTTGGCTTCCTGGACCGGAACCCAGCGAATCGCCGTAATGCGGCACCTCACGTCTCTTCCAAGACGGCTTCGAGTCGTTCAGCGGTCAGGATTCGCTCTGCCCAGCGCTCGAGTTTCTCGAGGCTTGCGGCCGCAACACGAGCCTGCACGGACGGGTCCAATGCGCCGAACTTCAGTGCGAGCTGTTTGAGCAAGATGGTGCGCTCGCCTTCGGCTTGTCCCTCACGTCGCCCTTCACGTCGCCCTTCACGATGCCCTTCGCGTCGACCTTCGTCTCTGAGTTGCTCTGCAATGGTCATGATGACGTCCTCGGTGCTGGGAGCGAGCTCGATGAGCTCGAGAGTTCTTCCTCGACATGGAAGAGGCGCTCCAAAGGTTTTCTAGTCTTGACTTTCCGGTGTATGGAGACCTTCCGGGACTAGTGCTCGCTGGCGGCCTGCTAGCTTGAACCGCAAGTTTTGCTCGTGGTCTTTTCAGCGCGCTGACGGTCCTCCTTCCGACCGTACTCGTTCTCGAAAAAGACGCGGTCTAGTTAATCTCACACGTTGCAGCTTCGAGAAATTTGTAAGACTGACGAGCCATACATTTATAAGATTGACGGGCCGTGAGAGCGATTCCGGAAAGATTTCCATTGACGGATCACCGGTTCCCCTATTATGCCTTCTCAGGAAAGGAGCCCATGACCAGAAGATAACAAGCCAAGCCGGCTAGATGGGCCGCGGTGAGGCAGGACGGTGAGCGCGTCGGGGGAAAGATTCCAGCCTCGACCCCGACGCGGGCCCCCGCTGGATGTGGTGGCGTACGCGCTGCCACATCCAGGATTAGTCTCTCGAGTGTAGCCCCAGGAGCGGGGGACGGAAAGCAGTTTATGAGGCGCGGCCCCATTCAAGCTAAGAGTGGCGCGCTGTCAGCGCGGCTCATGGTCCCATTTTTCCGCGTTCTCATTTCTTTCCCTCCCGATCTTGGTAGTTCGGAGACGGGTCTTCCGTTGCGGATCTAGCAGCAAATCGGACGTGGAGTCTCGGCATTGAAGAGTGAACGGTGCGACGACCATGAACAGCAGGGCGAAACGATCTGGTCGACAAGCTCCGGATGAGCCTTTCCCTTCATATCGAGAAAGACGACTAATAGCTTTCTGAATGACCTATGGATCAACGGCGACGAAGATATCGATGCTTTGCTGGACCCCGACACCCAATCAAAAGCTAGCGTGCCCGGCGGAAGCTTAAGCAGCTGGAACGCCGGCTGCGTCGGCTGTAGCAAGACGCGAAACCGGAAGTCGTACCGAGCGTTTCGCAACAAAGCCAGAGTCGAATCGGCGGGTGTTCCAGCGGCCTAAACCTTCCGCGGAGCAGTCCTAGCTGGTCGCCAAAGCGCGGAACGAAAGTCGTATCAGGTGTCAGCGTCGAGCCGTTCCGCAACGCGTGTCAGCGGCTTCGCGCTGGTTCCGTAGTTCCTCCGGCCCGCGGGCTGGCGTGTCCCAAAGTGTCACCTCCAGAAATATTTTTGCGATCTTGATTCCAGCGAACTCTCGTCTCGCATCATCGGAGATGATCCACGTGAGATCATCCCCAGCATTCTAGGGTGCACGATCGCTTGGACCCTGGCAAAACGTTGCGCGTGGAGTAGCCCTCCACATTCGCGCGGCGACTGGACACTTTGCTCATGGACTTCACCACCGCATTCCATGCACTGACGGGGCATGAGCCCATGAAATGGCAGGAACGACTCTTTGGTCTCCTGGCCAAGGGCCAACTGCCCAGTGCATTGGATTTGCCGACGGGACTCGGCAAGACGTCCGTCATCGCGATCTGGCTCATCGCCCGAGCCTTCGGGGCTCCGCTGCCACGGCGTCTGGTCTACATCGTGGACCGGCGTGCGGTCGTGGATCAAGCGACCGACGTTGCCGAAACCATCGCTCTTCGGCTCGGTCACGGCTCCGATCTGCCTGAGCTCATCTGCCGGCTTCGTGAGGGGCTGCACCTCCAACCGGGGCAGCGTTTGCCGATTTCGACGTTGAGGGGTCAGCACGCAGACAATCGAGCATGGCTCGAGGCACCGACGGCGACCGCCATCGTCGTTGGAACGGTCGACATGATCGGCTCACGCTTGCTGTTCGAGGGATATGGTGTGTCATCCGGCATGCGGCCCGTGCACGCTGCCCTACTCGGGACTGATGCCTTGGCCGTGCTGGACGAGGCGCATCTCGTGCCTCCGTTCGAGGCGTTGCTGCGAAACATTGCGGAATGTCCACGCCCAGCACCGGTTCCGCCCTTCCACCTCTTGACGCTTTCGGCCACCGGCCGAGCGCACCATGGCTTGGTCTTCCGACTCACGCCGGACGACGAAGCCGACAAGCGAACCGAGGCTCGTTTGGGGGCCACGAAACGCCTCGACATCGCAACGGCCACGGATGACCTGGTCGAAACCATGGTCAATCGGGCGATCTCGCGCGCAGAACCTAGTCAACGGGTGATCGTCTTTTGCGATAGCCGCAAGATGGCGCAGCGCGTCGCAGACCTGCTCAAGAAGCGTGCCCGCGAGCACTTTGGTCGGACGGTGGACGAACCAGCGCTACTGGTCGGAGCCCGGCGCGTTCGCGAACGGGAGGAGCTCAAGAAGGACTCCGTTTTTCGCCGATTCCTGGCCGGTTCGAGTGACGAGGCTTCGACCGGGCCCGCATTCCTCGTCGCCACCTCGGCCGGGGAAGTCGGGGTGGATCTGGACGCCGATCACATGGTCTGCGATCTCGTGCCTTGGGAACGCATGGTGCAGCGGATGGGACGCGTCAATCGGCGCCGCGACCCGGGCTTCGCGTTTGTCGATGTGTTCGTGGCAGAGCCAGAGAGCGATGCCGAGTCTGGGGCTATTTCGAAGAACGCTCTATTATGGCGAGCGCCGTTCGAAAGTTCGCTATGGTCCGTGGAACCCGACGGGCGACGTGACGCGAGCCCTCGAGCACTGTCTCGTCTCAAAGACAACCCGGACATGGCCTCGCTCATGCGTGCCGCCACGACTCCGGAACCACTTCGTCCCGCGCTGACCCTTCCCCTCTTGCAGGCGTGGTCCATGACCTCACTGAAAGACCACCCTGGCCGCCCCAAGGTCGAGCCGTGGTTGCGCGGATGGGTCGACGACGAACCGCAAACCCGTGTGGTGTGGCGGATGAATTTTCCGATACGTCCACACCGCGAGGAAGACGACGCTCGCTCGCGGAGAGATTGTCAACGGTTCTTCGAATCGGCTCCACCGCATCTGAGCGAAGTGCTCGATGTGCCGACCTCCCAAATCGTCGACGTCCTGCGCAAGCGTAGCGCGTCGTGGGTCAAGGCCGAACAGGTTGGGGATCCACCGCTCGTCGCGATCTTGGATGCCAAGCACAAGCTCGAGTCCCTTCGCGATGCCCGGTGGCTGCACCAATCCAAAGGTGACGACGTGCACCGCGAGTTTGTGGGTCGAACGATCGTGGTCGATGCCACACTTGGTGGCCTCAGCGATGCGGGGTTGCTCGATGACAAGAACAGCGAACCCCCGATCACCTTGGACGGCGACCGTGCGACATGGGGCATCGAGCAGGCCGACGCGGCAGGATTCCGCGTGCGACGCGTGCAGAAGAGCGAAGAGCCCGACCCCGAGTGGCCGATCGAGTTTCGTTGGTCTTCGTCCGAGGAAAGCGAAGACGAAGAGGAGTTGCGGGTCGAGGTGCTCCGTAAGGCGGTCGCTACCCGAGGCGATGCTGCGCTTGCCAAGGAGCCCCAGGCACTCGCCGACCACCACAAGGACACCGCGGCAGAAGCTCGTCGAATCGCTACGGACGTTGGACTGCGGGACGAGTTCGTGGGGCTGGTCGTGGCTGCGGCGGCGATCCATGATGCGGGCAAAGCCGCGACCCTATGGCAGAACGCCATGCGGGCACCCCGAGACGGCAGGCCGTATGCCAAGACCAAAGGCGGAGGTCACCCCAAGGCCCTCGAAGTCGATGGGGAGACCTACCGTCATGAATTTGGGTCGCTTGCCGAAGCCGAACACGACCCTGCAGTGCTCGCGTTACCGCCCGAACTTCAAGAGCTGGCGTTGCATCTCGTTGCCGCCCACCATGGATTTGCTCGCCCGGTGATCGCGGCGGTCGATCCCGAGGTTCCTCCCTCGATCGCCATCGAACGTGCACGTGGCGTGGCGAGACGATTCGCGCAGTTGCAAAGCGTATGGGGCCCCTTTGGGCTGGCATGGTGGGAAAGCCTATTGCGTGCAGCGGATTGGTCGGCCTCGCGCAAACACAACGAACGAAAGGCGAAAGGCTGATGGCAACCGCCAACATTCCCGTGGATATTCTCAATCCCGGCCAAGTTCTTGCGTGCCTTGGACTGATGGAAGCCCTCGAGATCCTCCGCGGCCCGTGCGAAGGCGCGTTCGACTATACGCGATCGGAAGTCCAGACCCGGTTTATTTTGGATTGTGCGGACTCCGAGGATCCGATCACCGACGTCGTTCAGTTCCTTTTCTCGGCAAGCGTTGAAGCCGTAGCCCCGGAAGGTTCGAGCTTCGCTCTGTCCAAGTGGGATCTGGCCCTTCGTACCACCGCAGATTCCGTGTTTCCGTTTCCCCTGCCAAACACACCGGCGACATTGCCAGCCGTCCTCCTTGCCCATGGAAAAGCGATTCCCATTGATTACTGGGGAGACGACGCCGCCAAGTCCGGTCGCGACAACCTCAAGTTTTGGGCAGGGTCGGGAGGGTATCCTGGAGTTGGCCTCGCTCGCGACGCGTTGGTCCTCCTCACGGAACTGAGCGCCGATGATCGAGAACGAGCACGGCGCGATCCGTGCTCGATTTCCGCCCCGCAGAAGAGCAGCTTTCGTTTCGACTGGCGCCGGGACTACATCCCCATGGATGTTGGGTTTTCGCCGAACGAGCACACGGGGAAAATGGTCATGGTGGGTTATCCACTCGTCGAGTTGCTCGCTGCGATCGGGGCTCAACACGCACGATTCGAACGACCAGAGCGACGCAACAAGCTGAGCTATCGATATGCCGTTTCGAATGCCAGACTTCCAACCCCGTTCGTCCGCGCCGTTCTCGGAGCGCAGGACCTCGGGTTTCCGAGCCGCAAGTTCCATCTGCGGCTCGGCTGGCCCGGACAAGAAGGCCAGGCGCGCTGCATCATCGACGCCCAAGAGGAGTACGAATCATGACTGAGGTCGCTTCGATCACCCAAAAGATGTTCAACGAATGGGCCGACAATCCGAGAGGCCCGGTCGCGCTCCACCTCAAACAGAAGCTTTTGCCGGTGGAAGGGGAGGACGGGGTCGTGTTTCCGCCAACCTATGCGGACATCGGATACTCCATCGACGACCTGTCGGATGGAACGAAGGTTGCGCAGATGGACTCGGTCGGTTCGCAAGCCAACCGCATGGAGCCGCTTTTCAAGAAAGCGAAACCCGGCCAATCGGAGAACCCGTTGGCCAAGCTGGTGCCGCAGATCTCCATCCTCGTCAACGATACGGTCACCGTCTCGATCCTCGAAGCCGGCCATAGGCTCGGCGATGCGATCATTCGCGCCTCCGAGCTAAGAGAGGAGGCTCAGCAAGCGTTTTCCCTGTTCTTGGAGCACGGCGACGCGACCCAGGTGGCGAAGCTCGCTCCGACGTCGCTCGTATTCGGCGCATGGGATAGCCGCGACACGCAGGCCAAGTTGCCACGAGTCGTTCAATCGGTCGTGCGGGCGTGGGATGTCGAAAAGCTCAAGCGTTCGGCGCAGTACGGCCCGCCCGTGGACTATGCCGCTCTCGAGGTGTTTACGCCTGAAGAAAAGGCCAAAGCCGAAGGGGATACCAAGAGCCCACTCGCCCAACGTGGATTCGTGCATGTTCCGGCCGTTGGATCTCATGGTGGAATCGTCGCTCGCGGAGGGATCGTTCGAGATGTGACCGTCAATCTCGTCGCGCTCCGTCAACTCGATGGCGAGAACCATGGTGATTTGCTCCGCCGCTATATCTTGGGTCTTGCCTTGGTCGCAGCCACGGAGCCCCAGGACGGATTCTTTCGGCAGGGTTGCTTGCTCACGCCCGATCCCGATGTTTCATCGACTTGGGCACTCGTCGAACGGAACGGAAAGCGTTCGAGGATCGACATGGAAGCTTCGGTGATCCTCGAGTTGGCGATGGATGCTGCCAAGGCGTTCGGCGTGGGCCCGGACCGGGAGGTTCGATTCCAAAAGGACCGAGCCAAAGAAGACCTCAAAGCAGGCGACGCCAAGAAAGCCGCCAAGGCGGCAGCGACCAAAAGTGACGTGCCGGAGGATGAGCCCTCTACCGCCAAAGGTTCCGGCGACAAAAAGAAATCCAAGAAGATCAAGTAAGGGTATTCGATGGCCGATCACGCACTCTTGTTGGAAGTCCGCTTCCTCGGCGATCGCTATCACGGAACTCGCGATTGGCCCCCTTCACCGTTCCGGTTGTTCCAGGCGCTCGTCGCCGGTAGCTACGGAGGACGCTGGAGCGCAGAACCATCCACCGAAAAAGATGCTGCGTTTCGTTGGCTCGAAGGTCTCGCTGCCCCGCACATCACGGGTCCTGCAAAACTCGACACCAAGGGGATGACCACATTCGTTCCCAACAATGACTTGGATGCCGTCGGTGGCGATCCGCGGCGTATCGCGGAGGTACGTGCAGCCAAGCGCATCCAGCCCGTGTTGCTCGCGACCGACGCACCGCTGATGTATGCGTGGCCCTTCGAGGATGGGCATGAGCACGCAACCTCGATATGCGCGTTCGCGGAGAGATTGCATACGTTGGGACGCGGGGTCGATCCTGCCTATGCACGGGGCGAAGTGCTCAGCTGGCGCGAGGCCGAGGACCGACTCCTCGGTCACGGTCATGCGATCGCACGTCCGGTACAGTCCGGTGCCAAGCCGGAGGATCCGACGTGTCCCGTGGAAGGATCGCTCGATAGCCTCAAGGCTCGGCAGACCGCGTCGGTCACCCGCTTTCTGCGAGAGCCCGATGGAATCTCGTTTCGCCAGCCTCCCAAGTCTCGTTACAAGACGGTCGCCTACGATCGTCCTGCAACCCGCCTGCTTTTCGACCTGCGGCCATCGACCGGAAATCGTCCGTTTCGCTCGGTCTCGCAGGAGCTCGCCACGGAACTGACCCTCGGCGTTCGCGATCTGGCGATCGCCCGACTCTGCAAGGCGTTTCCGGATCGGGCGCGAGAGATCGAATACGTTCTTGGTGGTGATTCTCCACGCCCCACCGGGGCTGAACATGCCACTCTGGTCGGAGCCGATGACCGCAGGGTGCGATTCGTTCCGCTCCCCACGATCGGTCATCAACACGCCGATCCTTCGATCCGAAGGATCATGGTGATGGTTCCACCGAACTGCCCGCTTGGTGTTCGGGATGTCGCTTGGGCGCTCACGGGTCAAGTGATCGAAACGTTGGATTGGACCGATCCTCAGTCGGGGGAAGTCTTGGCGGAAACGATCCTCGTACCCTCCGAGGATGACACGATGCTTCGCCACTACGGCGTCGATCGCAAAGCGCGTGTTTGGCAGACCGTCACCCCGGTCGCTTTAGCCATTGAAAGGCCAAAAGGCCGGATCAGCGGTGCGGAGCGGGCCAACGACGAGGCGCGAACGGCCGGTAGCCTGATGAACAGTTTGCACGAACTCGGGATCGACACGAGGGGTCTTTCCGTTCGCGTGCAACCTGAACCGTTTCATGCCAAAGGTGCTCGCTCGGACGCTTTTCGGGCGGCTCCGTTCCGACGTCGTGCTCTGCGGCATGTGGAGCTGTCCTTTCTCGACCCCGTAACGGGTCCACTCATTCTCGGTGCCGGACGCTTTCATGGTCTTGGATTGTTTGCCCCTTCGGAGTCTTCGCGGCCGACTCGCCCAGCAAGGAAAGAAACCATGACGGACGATCGACACAATCCGCAAGTTGCGCGTCTACGCATTGAAGCAGGACCCGCGATCGAGGAGACCTTGAGACTCACCGACGTCGCCCGCATGGCCCTCATGGCGAAGGCTGGCGATCCGGTTCCAGAGCTCGCCGGTCGGGATGACAATGGCCCGCTGCGGGGAGAGATTTCTCATCTTCATGCGTTCTACCTCCCGGAGGATTCGGACAACGACGGACGGATCGACGCTTTGCTCATTTACTGTCGAGCGGGCTTCTCCTACGCAGCCCTCAAGGCGCTCAACTCCGTCACCCGCGTGTGGCTTCCGCAGCGGCCTTTCGATCAGGACAATGGACCGAGCGAGTGGCGGGTCGCGTTGGACGAGATTGCGGCACCACAGGCGTTTGGGTCTTCTCCATTGTTTGGGAAAGCGAGTTGTTGGGTATCCGTAACGCCGTTACTAAAGGCACGCTTCGACAAGAAGCCACCGCCGACGTTCGAGGCTCTCGTTGGAACGTATCGCGACCAGATTCAGCTCGAATGGCGGAAGCGATTTCCGAACGAGCCGGTGCCTGAGATCGAGCCGATCGTGGAGGGTGATCGATTTGTGAGCATGATGGAGTCGGGGGAACGATCGCCGGGCGATTTCGTGCGAACGCGAAATGGTCGCGGTGGGCTGCAACCGGATGTACACGGCGGGTTCTTTCGGCTAAGGTTTGCGAGCGAGGTCGAGGGACCGATTTCGCTGGGCAAGCATGCGCACTTTGGTATGGGGTTGTTTGGTCGGGAAGGTAGTTGAGCCCTGAGGGTTGGAATATCGTCAGTTACATTGACCTTGCATTCGCGCCTATTTGAATCTTGCCTGATCTTTTCTTATGCTGTCAGCCCTTTCTAATCCTCCTCTTTGCCATTGCGAGAGCCGCGTAGTCCGGCGAGAGGCTCAATCAATGCCCAGTCGCTCAGATGGCTCGTTCCACACCTGAAATGCAGAAGGAGAGCCTAGCATGCGCAGCCGTATTCTTGAGAGCGAGAAGGATCCGCCCAATGTGCAAGGCGGGTCCGCGCCGCGAGCTCCTTCCTATGACGAACTTCCCGAAAAAAGCGCACGCACGAGGCGTGCCGGTCCGATGATGCGACAAATAGAAGTTTGTGTCGAGACTGTGACTCCAATCCTCGGGGGCAGCAGTCAGACACGAACGATCGACGAAGTCGATATCGTCCGCGCGACCACGATTCGCGGGCACTTGCGGTTCTGGTGGCGCGCGCTTCATGCAACACGGTTCGAGAGCGCGAAGGACCTGTATGCAGAGGAGGGCGAAATTTGGGGACGCGCAGCTACGGAGGGTGGAGGCGGACGTTCCGACATAGACGTACGCATTAATGTCGAGCGTCGGAGCGAGATCGACACAGAAAATATTCGACTCTACGACTCGCGGGAGGGCAGCAAAACCCAAGGCGCATATGCGTTGTGGCCAGCACGCGAAGAGAGAGGGAGCGGTACACCTCCGGCCCCTCGCTACAAAGCCGGAATGCAATTTCGGATCGTGATCGCAACTCCGCAGCGTCATGAAGAAGAGCTTCGCAAGGTGATTCGCGCGTGGATACTGTTTGGAGGCTACGGCAGCCGAACTCGGCGAGGTCTCGGGAGTGTCAAGGTTCTCGTGGACGCGAAATCGTGGTTGCCGCCAAAACTAGAGCGTGACGCGATCACGGCCTTGTTTCATTGCGATATCTTTGCTGCACCAGAAAGAGCGGTCGATGATGCTCCGTGCCTGCGTGGTGCTGCATTTCAAGTCAGCAAGAGTGAGCAGGATCCGATGAACGCGTGGTGCACGGCGCTCGAGTGGTTGAGCGTATTCCGACAGGGAACGGATGGCCCACGCGGCCAGCGGGCAAGAGAGCCAGGAAACGGAAAACAGCAGCCCAAGAGACCGTCGATCTCGAACTGGCCGGAGGCGGACAAGATTCGCCATTTGACCAGAAAAATGAGAGCACACCCGCCCGTTCACAACGAGAACCCCGTCTGGCCGCGTGCTGGTTTCGGCCTTCCCATCATCGGCCAGTTCCAACTGCAGGCACGCGATGGAACGCGATACAATGAGCCCGAACCATTCGAACTGGGTTGGCGATCCGGCGCCGAAGACCACGACCGACTCTCGAGCCCGCTCATCGTGAAGGCGTTGCCACTTGCGGACGGACGCTTCGTCTCCTGTGCGCTGTGGCTCAACCGCACGTACCCCAAAGATGGAAGCGTCGGTCTCTATCGACAGAACCATCGTGGCCGGCAGCACGAGAAGGAAATCGACCCGACGACAACGGCACCGTTCGATTGTCTCGTCGCCCCTGGCGATACACCGAGGTTCTCGGCACTTGCCAACAAGAAAAGTCTTCGTCAAGCGTTCCTCGATTGGCTGCACACGAAATACAAAACGACTGTGGTGGCACCATGACCGCCCACTTGCTTCTCATTACGATCGGTCCCGTCCAGGATTTCATCGCGCAGGCACGCCGCACACGCGATCTATGGTATGGGAGCCATATCCTTTCCGAGCTCGGCCGTGCTGCAGCGCGCGCTCTCGTGGCAGCCGACGCGAAACTGATTTTCCCGGCCTTAGGTGAAGGCGATCCCGAGCTCGAGCCCTGTCTGGCGCCGCTGCGCTACAACGACAACAAATCGCCACAGAGCATCGCCAACAAGCTCCTTGCCGAGATCCCCTCTAGCGTCAATCCTGAGCCCATCGCTCGGCTGGTCCGCGAGACGGTCATGAACTATTGGTCCGAGCGTGTCACCGCACCCGTAAAGGCCAATTGCGCCGGGCTCCTCGCTGCGGGCATCGACGATGTCTGGGACGAACAAGTGAAGACATTCGTCGAGTTTGCCGCAAGCTGGGCAGAACTCGGCGACTACGCCGACACTCGGCGCCAGGTCGAACAAGCGATCTCTGCCCGGAAGATGCTTCGAGACTTCGGCCCCTGGCTACGCGGGCGCGGTTCGGTTCCCAAGTCGAGTCTCGACGGTGGACGAGAGACTGTGCTCCTGCCCTCGAAGAAAAGGCAGACGAGGTTGGTGCGGCGGTACCGGATTACGGACGGCGAGCAGCTAGACGCTGTCGGCCTCGTGAAGCGCACCGGGGGTGAACCTGAGCAGTTCGTTCCGATCGTAAATGTTGCACTTGCATCGTGGGTCGAGCTCGCGAGCCGCGTGGCCGATTCGGAACTCGAGAAACTCCGGAAGGCCTGCGCATCCGCACGTGTGTCGTCCGTACGTCGTGATCTCCCATGCGTCACGCCGTTCCCCTTCGATGCTAGCGTATTGCTGCGGAGTCGCTTGTCTTCGGTTGTCGAAGAACAAGGACTCGAGATCGACGTGGAGTCGTGGGGCCGAGAGTATTTGCGACCAGTCTTCGAGAAGGTCGCCGAGCCCCACCCGTATGTGGCATGCCTGGTGGCGGATGGCGATCGCATGGGCCGTGTGATCGATCGCTTGGGGTCTGCCGAAGCGCACCGTTCGTTCTCCGCAGAGCTTGCTGGGTTTGCTACCGAGGCCAGAATGGTGGTCGAGCAACAGCATCGTGGGGTTCTCGTCTATGCCGGGGGCGACGACGTGCTCGCGTTCCTTCCGCTCCCGGAGGTGCTGGGGTGCGCGGAGGGGCTCCGCGCGAGCTTTGACAAATCGATGGCATCGACGTGCTCGTCACTTCCCATGGACGAGCGGCCGACATTGTCGATTGGCGTCGGCATCGGTCACGTCATGGAGAGTATGGGGGAGCTGCTCGATCTCGGGCGACGATCCGAACGCGAGGCAAAACGCGATCGCAACTCCCTCGCGGTCATCGTGGATAAGCGGTCGGGTGGCACTCGTTCGTGGCGCGCCCGATGGAGCGAGGACCCCGTACGGCTTCTGCTCGAGGGCGTCGAACTGTTGCAAGGACGCCTCTCGTCGCGGAAGGTCTACGAGATCGCGACCACGATAGCGCGGCTGCCTAAGCCTAGCGAGTCGGTCGACTCCCCGTTGGCGCGTTTGCTCGAACTCGAGATTCGTCACTCGCTCGGCCGCGTCGAGGGTGGCAGCCTGACCCCGGATCAAGTTGGTCTCGATCTCGAGGCTCACTTTGGCTACACGAAGTTGCACGCACGGATCGATCAATGGGTCACACGGCTGTTGATCGCTCGGACCTTCGCTCAAGCTCAGCCGTGTGCGAGGCATCGCGAGGAAGAAGCCGTCGTATGACCACGATCGCACTCCTCCCGCGCGATGGCATCTTCTGCAAGGACGGAAGAGATTGGCACACGAGTGCTTCCGGACGCGGACATGGTCTCGATTGGCCTTGGCCGTCTACGGTTCTAGGAGCCCTTCGAACGGCTTGGGGCCGGCGTCAGGAGGCGAAGAGGGGGACTACCTTTGGTCCCGAAGAATGGCGAACCCAAACGGCGGCGATTCAGCTCGGAAAAACCCTGGTGCTTCGGCGGCCGTACGGCGCAGCGTGGGCCGCCGATCATCGAGTCTGGCCCGTTCCGAACGACGCTCTCTGGCACGAGGATGTTGCGGAGGTGCACCGGATCGAACCGATCGAGCCGACGTTGCCGACGCTCGGACGCGATGACGATGAGATTCGTGAGCGTCTCATGCGGCCAATGCTCGATGATCGACGGAAGCCACTCCATCCACCGCGTTGGTGGAGCAATGACGACTTCACGGCGTGGCTTGCTGGTCGCTCCGTGCCTGCTCGAGCCCGCGAGCAAACGCTCGTGACCACCCGTCGACGGCAGGCGCATGTCGGCATTCGTCCCGAAGAGCTTACGGCGGACGAAGGTATCCTCTTCTCACATGACGTGGTCGAGACGCTGGAGCCGAGTGCCGAATGGGCCATAGGCGTCGAAGTCGTTCTCCCAGATGACGACCTACCCACGAGCGCGACGCTTGGATCGGATGCGCGTCTCGTGCGGGTCGAGCCGCTCCCGAATATGCTTTTCGAACCCCCCACGCCGGTGCTGGAAGCATTCAAAACCGCGAGTAGGGGGCTACGGATCGTCGCTGTCACGCCCATGGGCTTCGAACGCGGATGGTTGCCCGATGGTCTCAACCCGAGGGATGGCACGTATCAAGGTACCCTGCCGGGCTTCAATCGAGAGGTGATCCTCCGCGCGGCCTTCGTGTCTCGGCCACTGCACGTTTCGGGTTGGGACATGGCAGCAGGTGCACCGAAGCCAACATTGCGCATGGTACCTCCCGGTACCGTCTACTTCTTCGAGGCAACCGATTCAAAGCCGTTCTCTTCCGCCGAGGTTCGGTCCCTGTGGCTGGCCGCGATCGGTTCGCGAATCGATGCGGGCTTTGGACGCATTGTTCCCGGAGTCTGGAGCCCAACTAGGAGCCATCGATGAATACGAAACCGTTCCTCGTGCACGCACTGTCACCCCTTCATGCGGGGACTGGGCACGCCGCCGATATCATCGACCTGCCAATCGCGCGGATGAAAGCCACCGGGATTCCCTTCGTGCCCGGTTCTTCGATCAAGGGGGTGCTTCGTGAAGCTCGACAGGGGGTGAATGACGAGCGAACGGAGGCGGTCTTCGGCCCGAGGAAGGATCCGGAGGCGCACGCAGGCGCGCTCGTAGTTGGCGATGCACGCCTCTTGGCACTTCCCGTCCGCAGTTTCCGCGGCACGTTCGCCTGGACGACTTCGCCGCTGCTTCTCACACTCGCAAAACGCGATGTTGCAGTGGACCTTAGCATTCCCAGTATTGACCGTCGCGGTGTAAAGGTCGCGCGTGGAAGTTGCTGCATTCATGGAAATGGCAACGAGAAACGTTTGTATCTCGAAGATCTCGATCTGCCCGCGAATGAAGGTGATGAAGCCACGGCGGCTTGGTCAAAGTGGCTCGCCCCCTTCGTATCGCCCCGCGACGACATCTTTTCGAAACGCTTTGCCGTCGTCGATGACGACACCATGGCGTTCCTGTGGGAGACAGCAACGCAGGTCGACGCAAGGGTTCGCCTCGACGAAAAGACACGGACAGTCGCCCGAGGTGCGCTATGGCTCGAGGAAAGCCTTCCCCCCGAAACCCTGCTCATCGGTCTACTTGCAGCGGATCGGAGCCGCCGACGTGAGACCAAGATGACACCCGAAGAAGTGCTGAACTTCGCGCTGGCCGGCGAGGAGATCCTTCAACTCGGCGGCAAAGCCACCACAGGACGCGGGCGCTGCCGAATTCTCCCGATCTCGCCAAGCAAGGGAAATGACAATGAGCGTGGCCAAAGTTGAAGATCGCGGGAAACCGCGTCACCGCGACCAGGAGCGCGCGCTTCATGCCTACGAGGTGGTCAAGACTGTCCCAAAGGAGAAGCAGAATGACTACGAGATCGCGGTCAATGACCTTGGCGCGAACATCTTACGCAGTGGCTTGTGTGCGGCCATCGCTGCGGTTCAGCGGCTAGGCGATCGTGGAAGGCCTGTACTCGATCACCTGGCCCAAGCAAACGTGCCAGGCCTCGAAGGTGCGACCCAAGACCTCGCTCGCCGGGTCCGCGAACTCGACACGGAGGCGTACATGATGGCTACACGTGAAATGCTGCGTGTGACGATGTGGCTCAAGCGTGCCATGCAAGCAACGTTTATAGGTGATTGAATGCGCGGAGCACTGCAGACAATTGGGGTACCCGAGCACATAGGCCTTGCCTATGACGCGTGGGCGCCGGTGGGGGATGACGGCAAGGTCCCGGACGGCGAGCGGACGCCATGGCTGAACACGCTCGTGAAGACTAGCCTTTCGCCGGACTACCATGGAGTGTTCGACCGCTGGAGAAAGAGCTTTTCGCCGCACAATGATCGCGTCTTCACGATCAAATTCGCGAGTCGATTGCTCATTGGGCATGGCAACGCGAGCGCGACTGATGTGGGGCTCACCGTGCACCATACCTGGGGCGTGCCGGTGATTCCTGGATCGGCCATCAAGGGCTTGCTTGCACATTTCGTCGATGCGGTCTACGGACCCCATGACCCCGCAATGCCACCTTGGGAGCAGTCCGGGGAAGAGCGGGTACGGGCGGACTATCAAGGTGTGACCTGGAAAGACCGACGAATCGCGCGCGGACCTGGTTCGGTCTACCGATCGATCTTCGGTGCACCCGAGGCCGAGGAAGACCAGGAGATGCGAAACCGCGGCTTCGATGCAGGAGCATCGACCGGACTCGTCACGTTCCACGATGCCATCTACGTGCCGAAGAAGGGCGCGGATGATAAGCCTCTCGCAGATGACAAGCCTTTCGCGGTCGATGTGATCACCGTGCACCAAAAGGTGTACTACGACTCATCCGGCGCAAGCTGGCCAAACGACTATGACAGCCCCAATCCGGTGGCCTTCCTGACCGTCCGTCCCGGCGTCGAAATGTTATTCGCGCTTTCCGGACCACGGGATTGGACAGAACTCGCCGAACGACTCTTGCGAGATGCACTCGAAAGGTGGGGTGTCGGTGGCAAGACGAGCAGCGGGTATGGCAGGGCCAGTCCATCCACGGGGGGCCCGCAAAGAGGAACCTCGATCACGCGACCTCCACCCATCACGTTGCCGAAACCCGGAGAGAGAGTCATTGCAGAGCTCCTCGATAAACGCACGAATAAGGGCGGGTGGAAAGCGAAACACGAGGCGTCCGGGCTCAGCGGGCCCATTCAGAACACCACGGAGGTGCCAGCCGACAAAACCGTGGGCGACAAGCTCGAGCTCGTCGTCAAGAGTTCAAACGAACGCGAGCTCGCCTTTCGCTATGAGGGGGCCGCCCCAAAGCAGCCCGCTCGAAGTGATGACAAGGGACGCGGACGAGGTGGAGGGGGACGGGATCGCGGATGACGCGGGGACTCTTGCTGCTATCGACTTGTGGGATCAGCGTGCTCACGAATGGTGCACCCGCTGACGTGAGCAGGTGGTTGAATAGCATCGCGAATGTCTCTGATTCTGATTTGGACGTCGACGCGAAGAACCAGCTCGATGAGTTCGTCGTCCTCCAGGAGGCTCGTCTGCGAGCTACGGATGCTTTCGGTCGGCGGCGATTGAGCGCAGAGTTAAACGGGATCGCCGCGGTACTTGAACGCTGGCCTGCGCCGTTCGTGCAGCATCTGTTGGTTCATAGCGATACCGCCGTCGGCCGAGCGGCTGCGAAGATCGTGAGGACCGCCCTTCTCGAAGAAGGACGCAGTGTGGAGTTCCTGACCGCTGGGGGCCTACGTACAGATGATCTTGCGTCATTCCGCTATGCCATTGCAGAACTCACCAAAGGAATCGAAAATTGGGTTTCAGGCTGGAACGTGATCTTTAATCTGACGGGCGGTTTCAAATCGATCAACGCCTACCTTCAGGCGCTCGGTATGCTGTACGCCGAGCGTTGTGTCTTCCTATTTGAGGGCGCACCCACGTTGATCGAGATCCCGAAATTGCCCGTTCAACTCGCCGAGGCGAATGAAGTCAGACAGAACCTGGCAACATTCCGGAAGTTGGCATTGGGCTACAGCGTGACCATTGACGAAGTCGGTGGTGTGCCAGATGCTCTGCTGTTGTTCGATGATGGTCACGTTACAACGAGTGTTTGGGGAGACGTCGTATGGAATCGCGTCAAGGACAAGCTGTTCGGCAATGACCTCTTTGAGCCGCTTTCGTCGAGGGTCGTTCTCAAACAACCCGTTCACAAAGAGTTCGAAGATCTCCCATCCGATCGACGCGTGCAGATCAACGAAGCCATTGATGCCCTCTCTGCATATCTCGACATTGAGCGCCCACTTCTCCAGTCGAACCAACTCAAGAAACTTGTCGGAAACCCATCACCCCCATCCACGCACGAGCTCTACCTCTGGAGCGATGGTGCGGCATGGCGTCTCTTCGGTCACTTCGACGAGGATCAGCGCTTCGTGGCCGACCAGATCGGACGTCATTTATGACAAATCAAATTGAGCACGACGACTCGGCCACCCTTCTCATCTGTACCGTCGGCGGCAGCCCGGAACCGATTGTAGCGTCCCTCTTGCATTGGCAACCATTGCGGGTTCGCTTCGTCCACACGCCTCAGACCAAGGGCGACATCGACGCAAAAATTATACCAAAGGCTCGCGAGGAGGGGGTTGAGCTTGACCGAGGTCGGTACGAGTTATTCGAGCTTCCGGATGGTCAGGATCTCGCGAGCTGCTTGGAGCGACTCCGTAGACTCACGTCCGAAGTGGACTCGTGGATTGCTCGGGGCGCCGATTCTCGCGTTGTTGTCGACTTTACGGGCGGCACCAAATGTATGTCGGCAGCGATGACCCTTCAGGCCCGGCGTTGGCCGTGCCTGTTCTCCTATGTCGGCGGCGGCGAGCGAACCAAGGACGGGGTTGGCGTCGTAGTCTCGGGGACCGAGAGGATCATTCTCCAAACGAACCCATGGGATGCACTCGGGTACCAAGCGGTGGAAGACTTCGCCGTGCTGTTCGACCAGCACGCCTTCGCCGCGGCGGAGAAAGTCGCCAGCGTGGCTAAAACGAGCATCGTTCGTCAATATCGAAAGCGCGAGCTCGCAGTCCTCGAGCAGCTTGCCAAGGCATTCGAGGCGTGGGATCGGTTCGATCACAAGTCGAGCGTTGCGACGCTTGATGGTGTTGCGAAATCGGCAAACGATCTGCGTGCAGTCCTCGGAGCCGACAAGGGAGATCGAGTTCTCCAGACGATGGATCGGATCGCCCTCCATCTCAGCGAACTCTGCCGCGCGGCGAGACCGAGCCGACATGACGTGCTCGACCTTCTTGCGAACGCGAAACGCCGCAAGGACGAGGGACGCTTCGATGACGCTGTCGCTCGACTTTACCGAGCAATCGAAGCCAGTGCTCAACTGGCGTTGAAGGACCGACACGCGATCGAGAGCACTGAGAAAGTACCGCTCGATCGCGTGCCGGAACCGTATCGCACGGCATGGGCACCGCGGGCGGAGCATGGCGTCGTCGCGCTTGGCCTACAAGATAGTTACTCGCTACTCGTGGGCCTTGGCGACCGCGTTGGATTGGCCTTCGCGGCTGCGGAACTCAACAGTCCGAAGTCGCCTCTTATGGCCCGCAATCGTTCGATACTGGCGCACGGATTCGACCGCATTTCCGCGGGCGTATTCGACAAGCTGTGGGTAGCGGCGCTCTCGCTTGCAGACCTTGAAGAATCAGACCTGGTAGTGTTTCCAAGACTCAGCGAGTGAATCCGCGGGCATTGAGCACAGAAGAGCATGGGCAATGGTATCGCTGGAGTTGCAAGCCCGTCGGCGTTCCCGGAATCCCTTCGATGAACCTCTCGAACCGATTGTCCGCTGTCCTCGGCTCGCGACTGCCCTATCCAGCCTTGCTGATGGGCCTCGGCCTTCCGCTCATCGCAGAAGGCATCATCGTTACGGTCGGCAAGACCGAGGCGCCCGTATTGTGGCTCCTCGGTTTGGGTTTCGCGGCGATTGTCAGCGGCCTCTTGTTGGCGCATTGGTGGTGGCGACCGCCTGTATGGGCGATCGAACGCGTGACGGGGGAGGTCGCTCGACCGAGTCGGTGGCTGGTCGTGACGCCAAGTCTTGGACAAGGTAGCGAGTCTGCTGCGGTTACAGCCGTGAAACATCATCGTCCATGCCTCGAGCGCGTGGTTGCACTGCATACGGAAGACCCCCGCGGCCGGAAGGCTCGGGATATCTTTCGCGAGAACATCGAAGCCCTCGCAGGATCGAGTGCAACGATTGAGTTCGCCGGCATGCCGCTCAACCCCAAGGCGACGGAGGATCCCGAAATCGTATACGAGACGATCGAAGGCATATTTCGGGCCGCAGATGAGGCCGGCGTTCCGCCGCACGAGGTAATGCTCGCGATCACGTGCCCCCGGAACTCGTCGTGCTGAGGCAACGCCTTCGACACCTCGACGCTCACGGTCCCGCGGGCGAGCGTGAGTCCCATCAGAGGAGCGATGGCGGCGTGCATCAGCAGGGCCGTGGGGAGCATGGTATTCGCGAGACGATCCTCACCGCCTCGCGTTTCCTGATTTTCGAGGGTTCGCGATCAGAACCAGGTGCGCCCGAGCTGGTGAAGGAGCGCGCGAGCCGAGCGGGGCTGCGGCACACCGGCGAGCTCGTGGATCTCGTCGGCGAGGCCGACGTGGAGCTCGGTGTCCAGCCGCTCGAAGGCTGTCCCGATGGCTCGGGCAACACGGTTGCGTTCGATCCGGCTGAGGTGCGGCTCGAGCCACTCGGCAACCGACCACGAGAGCGCGGCGTGTCGGGTCTCGTCCTGCGCGATGCGGGCAAGGGTGGCTCGGACGAGCGGATCGCTGGCCGTGCGAGCTTGGTAATGAGCCACGGCTGCTCCGTAGGTTTCGTTGACGCAACCCTCGGTGGCGTTGTCGAGCGCCACTTCGAGCAGGCTGCGGACGGGAGCCGGGGTGATCCGCGGTGCCGACGGGATCGCGCCCGACCGACGGGCGAGGTGAGCCGCCGCTCGTGCGTGGCGGACCTCGTCGATCCGCGATCGATCGGCCGCGGCGACCATCGACGGCGGTGCACCATGAACCGTCAACTCGGCCGCCAAACGCTCGAAGGCTGCGACAGCGGCGGCCTCGAGACGTGCCATCGCGGCGAAGAACGATCCGATCGGGCGAGCCGCGAGCGACCGCACGACCTTGCCCGCGCACAGGCCATGAGGGAGCCGGCCCACGACGCAACCTGGCCGCATGGGGGCGATGACCTCGCTCTCGAGGACCTCCAGCATTCCTTCGCGCCCGACGAACACGACGTGCCGTTGATGATCCGTCGTGCATCCGTTGCCGCTTTCCGTTTGGACGACGTAGCCCTGCCCACGCACTCCGGTGTCGAGCTCGGGGCCGCAGACCACACTATGCCCCTCCATGACCATGATCGTCTGGAGGACCGCGTCGCCGGGTGCATCGATGGCCCCGAGGAAGTGGGCCAGGCCGATGCGGTCGGTCACCGCATGGACCGTATCGCCTCGGTTGATCGCAAGCGAGAGGTACCCGGGGTCGTCAGGGAGGAACAACAATGGGAACGTCGAGACGGCCGGAAGTTCGGAGAACGCTCGCTCACAAGCCTTGCGGTCGGCTGCCTGGCCGCAAGGCTGTCCAAAACGATCGAGTACCGTGCCAGGGGATGGCCATCCCCCAAGGCCGGAATGACTCATCAAGCGCAGCTCGATGGCGTCCACCGGCTCGGCCGGCTTCACCGACCCAAGCACGTTGAACTCCGGCACGAAGAGGTCCCGATGGCCCGTACATAGATCCTCGGTGAACCCCCGCGTGCCCTTGCATCCCGCGATCACGGTTGGCACGACGGCGAGGAGCATCTGTGCCAAGCGTTCCTGGGTTCGAGTGGCCATTCGAAGAGCATACGAAAAACGAATCCCGCCGGCGCGAAGCGGCAGCCCGCCCCAAGCGGTGCCCGGAACGACAACACTCGAAAGTGGAGGGACGACACCCACGGGAGTCCATGCAACCACTCGCCGAGACACGTCGGCGCGACGAGGGCGAGCTGGGCCGGCCGTAGATCGCGTGGAGTGATGAGGTCCGACGCCTCGAGACGACGAATCAACCCCCTCATTGAGCCACCTTCCGGCGCGCATGAGTTTCGACGATGGATGTCGCCGTATTCGTATACGAGAGCCGACTTTCCTCGGGAGTACCCCGACGATGGGCGACGAGCGCATCTCGATGTCCTTATCCAGCGCGACCCAAGCCTCGACCCAACATTCGACCGCCATCGAGACAGGGATTGGGGACGAGACCAAGGTCAGCAAGGGGAACGGTATCGTCGCTCCGGACACGAGCGTAGACGTGTGATAACTTGTCGAGCGTGCATGCCGAGAAACCGATGAAGGGTCGACTCGTGCCACGGCCGCATGTCGAGTTCGAAGGGATCCCCTATTTCGACGAGGAGCTCAATGTGCCACAGGGCGATGCCCGCACCAACGGCACAGGCACCCACGGTCATCACATTCGCGCCCGGCCCACTCGAGCCGCTTCAGTGGAATCACCACCCGAGGTCGAACCCGACTCCACTCCCATTGCAGCTCCGGTCGTCAGCTCGTTGGGATTCGGCTGACCACGCGTCGCATCCATGGTCTCATCGTCTTCGTCGCGGCTGTTACTCGCGTCGGACGTACTGCTCGAGGCCAAAGAGCCCAAAAAAACGGGCGTGTATTGAGGGCGTTGGGCTGTTGTTCATTTGGATTTCGAGGCACGGTCACTCAACCGATCGGGCCTGCCGGTAAGCAGGCGCTCGATGACTTCATCGGCGGTGCCCGAGTAGGTGAAGCCGGAGTCTTGGAACCAGACCGTGCCTTGCGGGTCGATGCACATGAGTCCGACTCCGTCTGTGCTGTTGCCGACCGCGCAAAGGTCTCTCGCGCCGGACTCCTCTTCCATCGCTTTTGCCGTCTCGAGGTCGTCAAGAACGTCGAACGGGTCAATGTAGAAGCGGGCCGGCGCATGGGACATCTGCCCGCGAACCGGCGGAGTATCAGGCGGCCCACTGACGGTGGTCTCGAGACCACCAAATCGCCGAACCATTTCCCGAGCTGCCGCGGAGACTGGGAACCCGCGTTGCTTGAGGAGCGCCATAGCCTCATCGGTTCGGGCCCAGTTACCCGGAAAGCCAAGACGTTTGAGATAGTCAACGATGACTCTGGTGGGCACTCGTCGGTTTCCTCTCCGTAAGGAGTTGATATCGATCACTCCGAAACGTTTGAACAGTTGTTGGCAGGACTCGCAAGCGGGTATTGCGATACCGTGTCTGGAATCGCTCCGGTTGGTGCGGACCAATCGAGCATCGCTCACCGCTCCCCGAAGACCGTCGACACCGACCAGGTTGATCGCGTCATCCAACATGAGGACCTCGGCGCAGGCGCCGTGGCCACGTCCTCGAAGTTTCTCATCCACTTCTATCGCTGCCAAGGCCTCTTGGAGTTCCGGGTTGCGGATATGAGCATAGAACGTCGGTGAGTCTACATCTCCGTTTTTCGCGATCTGGTCTAACACGTGTTGGTTTGAAGCGCTGCGGCCTGGAACGAATCTCCCGTCGGGCAGCTCGAGGACACTCACCACCCCCGGCTTCTTTTTTGGCCACTCCGACAGCCAGTGTTTCCCCTTCATCCACCGACCCACTATCCCCGTGGGGGCGTCGAGCGAACGGGTATGCGGCGCGTCGGCGGCATGGTTTGCCGCCGCTCGAATCCCGAGAAAGTTCCAATAGAAGAGTGCCTGATCCGGAAACGCCTGGGCACTGTGGACGCGGATGTCCATGTGTTCGGACTCTGTCTTGCCCGCCTCGACATGCCCTCGCCAGATCGGCTCCGGCTTGATCGCGGAATCGAGAAAACGCCGCATGTTAACGATGTCCTCGACGTTTTGGCGCGCCGACCATGCGAGCAGGGCCGTGCCCGCAGCCGCGCCGAGCAACCTCGTGGCCGCATCGAACTGTTCCTTCGGCGTGAGCTCAGCGGCGTGGAGGATCTTTTGAAATTCATTGAAGGTCCCTTCCGCGATGAAGTAGAGCTCTGCGGTCGTCGTGGCCAGCTCTCCAAACACCACGCGCTCCGTCGTGAGGGCACTGCCGATCCGGATCGGCGCCGTGCCGAAGAGTTTGAATGCGCTCCCGCGCAGGCCGAGCAGATTGCCCGCGATCGTGAGCGCATCGAGTACGTAGGCGCGCCAGTTCTCACTTCCCGTATTGATGAGATAGATCGTCTGAAACGCACCAGACGCAGCTCCGCTCAGGGAGCTGACCGCAAACAGAGCCGGGGTGAAGGCGGCCCCAATCCCCGTCGACGCTGCGATGATGCCAAGCACGAATGCGCCGAGCGAAACCCACCCGAGGATGTCCGCGATGGTGAGCGCAAGGGCATGATTCGGGGTGGAAAGACTACGCCTCCGCGCGTTTCCATCGTTCTTGGCTCGCACGAGAGCATATCCGGCCCAACCGTCGACCTCGATCTCGATGAAGCCTGCCGGATACTGGCAACGCTCGGACCAACGTTGGAGCGCCAACTCGATCGATGCTGCATCGGTCATCGCACCCCCCGTATGAACGGCGAGCGATCGATTGCAGGTGGGGTTCGTCCAGTCGACGAGTACCCAGATCGGCCCCGGTGCGGGGTGTTTGACTTTGTACAAGAACGCCCGAAGCGGGATCGGCCGGTGATCTTTGTCCACGACGGCGGGCGCCCAGACGCCACGAATGAAACTCAGCTGGTCGTCCGGCACGCCCAAGAGGAGTCCTTCGAGACCCGCGACGAACTGCCGCATCTTCTGCACCTCCCCTTCGTGGCGTCGCTGTTCCTTCACGGTCATCGGCTTCGGCACGAAATCCCCACGAGATTCCTCATCGTTGCGAGATGCCTCGGCCGAGGTGTCGTCGGGTGTCCGAAGCGCTCCGAGCTCGATCATCGACTCGAGGACGTGCCGCCCCCAATCCGCTGCAGCATGCGGATCCTCGGCTTCTTTCGGCCAGGCTTTCGACCGCATGACGAACTCGGCTCGTGGCAGCACTTCTTGCATCGCGTGAAAGAGCTCGCCGGTCCGCTCGACCCGGGCCATCACGTCCCACAACCCTGGCTTCGACCAAGTGACCGACCACGACCTCGAACTCTGCTCCGTGCTTTGCAGAACTTCGGTATCGCTCGCGAACGTAGCCGTACGTCCGTCGGGGCCTTCGTCGACCTGCCACGTGACATCCAGCCGATACGCCGCCCAAGCGACCGTTTCGAAGGGATCGAGGGCGTCCGTGGCAAAGTTGGCCGGTGCGAGCTCGAAGCTCGTCGTCACGCCCACGCTCACGACGGGCGAGTTGGGCGAGACCACCAAGCGATACGCGAACTCGATCGTGGAAGGCATTGGTTCTATGCTCGTTTCGAACCGAGGGTATGGAGAAAGCACCGAACCTCGGGCTGCAGGCCAAGCCGCCTCCACCGTGCCGCGAGGATCGGTTCGAAGGGCGTGCCGGACACCACGCTCGTGACGTCGTCGACGAGCGTGGTCCCGAACGCTTCGGCGTAGCTCTCCTCCAGTAGCTTCGTCACTTGCTCCGCGCCGGCGAGGCCCACCGCGATGCCGGTGAGGTCGCCTTTCCGCACCGCCGCGTGGATGCGTTCCGCTCGTTCGCGAGCTCGCAGCAATACCGGATCGTGAAGGTCGATGCCGTATTCGCGGGGTGACATTCGCGAACATCCGATTCGCCCTTGATTCGTGCTCGCACCACGGGTCTTCGCGCCGTCCATGTCCATTTCGAACGGAACTCCCCCGAGCCAGAATCCATCGATCGCCCCCACGCCGAGGCGCCACGCGGTTCGCGGTAAATGTTCGATGGGTCGGAGTCGCACCCTCGCATCATGGACTGCAGCGCCTGGATCGTCGTATTCGAGGAACACCCGATCCTCTTCGATGAGCAGAAGTTCGACGCGACGAATGTGTTCTGGAGTCTCTGCCTCAGACGGCGAGTACGTTTCGCCGCAGCCATACGTGCGCGTCGCGGGAAGGCTCACGCATTCGCGAAGGGAGTCGAGGATCTCTGCGCTCTCCCGGAGCGAAGCGACGAGGCCTTCTTCCATGAGTGCAAACCCGGCACTCCAATCCTCGCGCTCCATTTTGGGACCACGCCCCACGGCGAGGTCGAGGTGCTCGGCGACCTGGCGCCGATACGTCGCAACCGCGTTCTCGCAGCGCTCGTTCCATCCCGGTTCGTTGCCAGTATGAACGTCCCAGCCCAAGCGGTCGGCGACCCATGCGAGGAAGATCCGCGGCGCGACCTCGGGGTCGTCGTCCACGAGCGTGTTCAACCACGCATCGCGATCGCCCACGAGCAAGGCCCGCACGGATTCGGCGCGAACTTGGGTGATCGTTGTATTTCGCTGCGAGGATCCCGAGGGATCGGAATGCCCGAGGACGACCTGTGCCCAACTCTCGCGGGATGCGAGTGCGACGAGGAAATCTGCAACGAGATCGAGCGAGTCTTGGACTTGCGTCTCGTTGGAGAGAATCGTTCGAGGAAGGAACGCTCGCTGACCTGGGTAGTAACCGTCGAGGCGAACCACGAGTCCCTCGATCCGAGGCTTGGCGAGGGTGAACTCGTGAACCTCGTGGGCCCGTCGGATCCACTCGGGATATTCGACAGACCCCGCTTGCGAAGTTGAACCCTGCCGTGCGGGCAAGATCCCGAGTTCGTCACGAAAGAACAGGATCTCGAGCGGGCGTTCAGCTCGAGTTTGCGTTTCGGCAGGGTCCGCATCCGGCTCGCTGTGGAAGGGAAAGGCATCGCCGCAGCCATGCACCACGACGTCCATCGTGGAGGGCAGACTCATCCCCTCCCGGCTCAGGTACTCGCCAACGAGCGCTCGCCGAGTGTCTTCGCCGATGATCCCGTCGACCGGGAGATTGTGCGAACGTTGAAACGATCGAGCTCGGTCATCATGGGGCGTAGCGGGACTCGGTCCCATGATGGAACGGAGCAGGACACGGTCCTCCGCGGATCCCCATCGTTGTTCGTCGGGAGTGGAGGGTTCATAGCGGCGCATCCAGGCGTCGACGTCCGCCCGGATACACTCCAGGAGGGCTTGCGCCCGCTCGATCGATGAGGCTTCGTTGGCCTCCACCGTTCCCTCGTGATCTGCGTGGCCTACGACGAGCACGTTCGCCTTGGGATAATCCTGCAGGAGCGGCTTGAGCCCTCGCAAGTGTCCACAGGGCGTTGCAAAGGTGGTGTTCGTGGGAAACAGGCTGCCCACGAATCGAACGAGTACCACGTCCGGTTGAATCACGAGCGTGTGCGGCGTGGACTTCGTGAGTCGACACATCGGCAAGGCCTGGGGTTCGACGTTTGGACATGTGACGAATGTCCAGTCTTTGGCCGGTTGCAGGTGTTCGCTTTCGCGAGTGTTCGCCCAACGCTCGGCCAGGATCGATCGCACGGATGCCGCATCATCGACGCGTCCGACCCCGGAGGTTTGCCCCTGCCGTGATTCCACCCGCACCCGACCGTCGCTGTCGGTCTTGACCGACTGACCGAGCGGATCGACGCGGACGCGGGCCATCACGCCAGCGAGCGGTTCGCCGACTTCGTCGACGAGCCGCAGCTCGAACCATGTGGGGCCGCCGTTGTCCGGCCGCGGCGGATCGGGCTTGAGTGGGGGATGACCTGCGCGACCATGCGGCGACGGGTCTTCGGGGCGCAAACCCTTGATTCGGTTGACATCCAGCTCTCTGAGGACACAGAGGTAGAGGACGAACTTGCGTTCGAGGAACGCTTTCGTCATCGCGGCTGCGAGCTCGTCGTCTTTGGGTTCGATACTGATTCGCTTGAGAGCGTAGATGATACGTTGACGGACGTCCGGAACGTCGAGGTAGCGGTTCACCTCGTTGACCGCCCATTCCGGTAGTTTTGGAAAGGTGAAAGCATGCGGGACACCGAGTTGGGTCGGTTGGTAGCCACGCAGCACGATCTCATAGGTGGTTCCGCCGAGTTCGATCCGCCAATTCGTCCCGAGTAGGTGATCTGACATCACATAGCGAGGGAGACGTTGCTTCGGGTCTTCATGATTGACCATCGAATGACCTCACTTCGACGTCGTCCGCGTTCGCATGATGCGTTGCGCCGAGCGGCTGCATCGTCATGAGAGCAGTGAGCCATGTCAAGGAGTTCGACGATCGGTCGGCTCCGGTTCATGGCTCCGCGTCGCCTGTCGCCCTGACCCACGGGGACACTGGCGAAGACCCGAAGGCGTTCCTACGGATCCTTTGGCCAGTCCATTCAAGATGACAGCCGAGCGACCCTCCGATGAAACCCTCTGGTAGCGCGACCGGGCGCCGCACTTCCACGCTCGGCCACACAAGCTGCCAGGCCAGCCAGGCCGAGAGCCCACGAGGATTGGCTTTGCCACTGCACGACGGGGGTTGTATCGAATCTCCTTCAGTTGTGGTCGTGTCGCATGCGTCATGTGAACCAGGTGCAGCCGATGGGCGACGAGCGCATCTCGATGTCCTTATCCAGCGCGGCCCAAGCCTCGACCCAACATTCGACCGGCATCGAGACAGGTGGTCGCATTCGCGACGGCCGATACGAGGAGTTGTCGCTTTCGGCTGGAGCGGAGGTCGCCTCCGAATCGGTGCCGGGCCTCATCTTCCGCGTGAAGCCGAGCGAAGCCTGGCGACCGGGCCGCAAGATCGACGTGCTGTTCCGTGGCGAGTTGCGTGCACCCCTGACCGAGGAACGGACCCGGGCAGAGCAGGAAAAGGCTCGGGCAGAGCAGGAAAAGGCTCGAGCGGAGCAGGAAAAGGCGAAAGCACAGCGTCTCATCGATCGGTTGCGCGCGGCGGGTCTCGACCCCGAGGACGAACCGTCTTAAGGTTTCGCCACGCTACCCACGCAGCACCGCGCATGCGTCCAACCGCAAACACCTGGATGTCATGGGCGAAGGAGTCCGTATCGTGACACGAAAGCCGTTGGGCCGTGCAGGCCAGAAGAAGACCGGGGACATCGAATGGACCGGGGGCACGGTGTCGATGCCCGCCTACGTCACCGGCGAGGGGGAGCCCTTCCGGCCCGAGGTGTTGTTCTGGATGGGGGCCGACGGTGCGCTCCTGGGCTCGACGTTGGCCAAGCCAGGCGAACTGATCGCACTCGCGAGTGAGAGCCTCCAGTCGACGATCGAGCAGCCCATGTACGGTCCACCGCATGCGCCGACGCGGGTGCGTGTGGCGTCGTCCGAGCTGGCCAACGCCCTCCGTGCCGGACATGCGGGGCTCGAGGTCATCTGTGCGCCCACGCCGGAGCTCGATGAAGTGCTCGCCTCGCTGTGTGAGACGATGACCGTGAATCGTGCGACCGAACAGTCCTATCTCTCTCCCGAGATCGGGCCGGACGCGGTCGCGTCGTTCTTCGAGTCGGCTGCGGCCATGTTTCGGAGCAAGCCGTGGGACGTGCTGCGCGAAGATCAGAGCGTGCTCTCGGTCACCATTGCGCAGCTCGGGGTGCGCGATGCCGCGATGTCGGTCATTGGGCAGATGGGACAGAGTTTCGGGTTCATCCTGTTCTCGAATCTCGACGACTTCGAAGCGTACCTTCACGCGGCGGACACCATCACGCGTGGCGAACAGCCGGTCATGCCTCCCCACTTCGCCCTGACCTTCGAGCGCGGCGCGGAGCTGGATCCCGCGCTCCGCAAAGAGATCGAGGAGCATCACTGGGAGGTCGCGGCCCCGAACGCCTATCCTGGCCTGCTGGCCATCGATGAGGAGCTCGTCGTGCGTCCGTCCACACCCAAGGACGTCACGATGGCCGAAGCCATCGCCCGCGCACTCACGAAGATGTTGGCGGCAGCGTGGGATGACGGCGAGCCGGTATCCCGCACGCTGTCCGTGAACACCCACCAAGGCGAGATCGAGGTCACCCTCGGCGTGCCCTACCAGCATGCGCCGATCCCCGTCCAAAGCGCGCAGCCATCGTCGAAGAAGGTGGCGAAGACAAAGGTGGCGAAGACGAAGAACAACAAACCCAAGTCAAAGCGCGAGACTCGACGGAAAAACAAATAGGTCCGCGCGCCTCGTCGACCACCACGAAGTAGGTCTCGCGATCCTGCTCGAATTGGCCCCTTGTCATCGTCACGGAACGGTCACAGGACATCGTCGAATATCCGACTACATTGACATTTCAGATACGCGGCGAAACAAACTTCTGCTCGACTCGCGTATTTCTATCCCTTACTCTCCCATCTCGATTTGATAGTGCGGTTCGTATGCAGATCATGGTACCGACGCGTTCGCTTTTTCGGGGCTCGGTGGGGCTACTCCTCAGTGTTGTCGCCTGCGTTGACGAAGATGCCGCAGCTTCCTCCGACGGCACGTCAGACGGGACAGCAAGCCACAACGAATCGCCCCTGACGCGCACGGCCACCGCACTCGCGAGTGGGGAAGAATCAGGTCACACCGTGGGTGTCGAGGTCAGCGGTAGCAGTGATGGCTCCGCGGCAGGCAACACCGACACTGCCTATACCACCGGCGAAGTCAGCGATGACCTATCCGGGGGAACCGGCATGACCGCAACGGGATCGGAGTCCCTGTATTGCTCTGGTCGATGTTTTCCTTCTGCCGCAGCGGGTTGGACGGGACCTGTTTGGGTCGGGACCGCAGAGACTGCCCTTGATTGCCCAGGGGAAGCTCCCCATCTCGCGATGACTGCAGGTACCGGTCTCGTCATTCCTGCCGCAACCTGTGAGTGCTCGTGCAACGAAGCCCCCACACTGAGCTGTGGCGAGGTTCGAGAGTATCGTTGGGACGACGTTTGCGGAGATGACGGACCGAGCAATTTTGGAGCGACCTACTCGGACGTGAGTGCCTGCAACGCATGGCCACAACAGCTGATGCAGACAGGATCGCCAACCGGAGTATGTAACAGTACACCACAGAAGACCGAACTGATTCCGAGTCCGAGATTCGGGAGAATCATGACGGCTTGCGCCGGAGTTGACCGGGGCGGTTGCGGTGGAAGCAATCCCGTCTGCCTCGATGTTCCCAATCCAGCGTTCCCCCAAACCTGCATCTATCGAGAAGGAGAACACGACTGCCCTACCCAGTTTCTGGCACGGTTTCTCTACTACTCGGACTTCTCAGACACTCGCTCGTGCTCCGATTGCGAAGACTCCTGTCTGGCGACTGGTTTCGAGTGCCATCGAGCCGTTGACGTTTTCTCACCATCCGAAGACTGTGACGGGGACAGTTCCAGAATCGACTTGCGGTCTCCGCTCGGGCCCTGTGAAGCATTGGGCTCATTCCGCTTATTGGAACCCGTCGTCACGAGTCCAGGCTCCTGCACGACTCCACAGTCTAGCCTGAACGGCGTCGCAACAGCGACCCAACCAGTGACCGTTTGTTGCGTCCCGGTGGAGCCTCTATTCTGGTAATTCACATTTTCCAAAAGTCCGTGTGGGTCCAATCCAAACGAAGGGTCCCATCATTGTAGACCTTTTTGGCTTCAGCCAGTCCGGTCGAGCCGTTCTCAATCTTCTGATGCACGTTCTGCAGGGTCGTGATCACCGTATCGCGCCCGAGTTCAAATGTCTGGGTTTTGACGAGCGCCATGTAGGCTTTGTTGAGCAGCAGAGCGCGCTCTCGCGACGGTGCGATCAGGAACGGTAGTTTTCGATCACCACCGGGCGCCGCTCTCCTGACTTCCGCTTCGTCGAGGATCCCTTTCGGGAAAAAGCGCTCGAGAATTTCCGTGTTTGCTCGGAGCTCATCACCGCCGTGAACCCGTTCGAAATAGGTAAGGGTTTCTGGTTGATCGTGACCGATCTGGGGGACATCGGGAATCGCGGAGAGGTCTTGATAACCCCAGCCAGCTTTCCCAGGAACCTTTCGGGGCAAGGCGAACGTGCTATCCGCCGTCACACCAACGGACGTGTGGCAACCCATACAGAAATAGTGTTCCTCCAGGGTCTGGAGTCGGAGGCGGCCGTCAGCGTCTTCGATATATCCTTGCAATCGCCATCCGAATGTATTCAAAAGACCCGTTTCTGGACTCCCTCCGAAAGACGGCAGGCCGCCTTCGGCCTTCTCCTCCACCTCGGCCGCATACTTGGAGAAATAGAATCTTCGCGTAGTCTCGTGCTCCTTACGAGCATACCGTAATTCTTTCATCCGATGCGAAATGAGCCTGGGACTGTCGGGATCGATATAACGAACGGAATGGAGAAACTCCGTCCCTTCGGGGTAGGTTCCGCGAAAAAGCCGATGAGTTGCAGCATCACCAACATAGTAATCAGGCAGCCCGGCCAAGGCCTCGATCTGTGGCTCGATCCGGCCATCGCCGTCGAGATCGATGCCAGCTGCGCGCTCATTCAGCGGCTCCACGGGCCAGCGGACATCGGCACTTTTGATGTTTGGGTCGCTGGCGATGCTGGCTTCGAGGAGGGCGAGATTGGCCTTGTACACCTCTAACGAGGGTTGCCCTTGGTTCGTACGGAACTTCTCGGGTAATCGGATGATGACATCATCTGTGCTACCATTGGTGGGCCAAAACGTCCCCACAAATGGCTTGTAAATGAACGCCCGCCAGCCCGAGCCATCAAGGGCAAATCCTTCGTCATCAAAACCCTGATGAAAATCCAGGTCGAAACGATAGACAGTTGGGAAGGTTTGACCCTCTAGCACCTCTCGAAGAGGAGCGTAATTGTCTTGGCGGATATAACTCAAAACCTCATTGTCCTCGATTCGAGCGATGGCATCGCTCCGATCAATGAAGAGGTTCGACCAATGGTTCTGCAGAGCCTCATTCGAGAAGGAGTAGGTCGTTTGCAGGTCCCAGTCCGTTTTGAGGTTGGGATATGTGCCATTGACGTGGCAGGTCCAGCAGGGGTTGGACTCGCCTTCGGTCTTCGTGTAGCACTGCACTGGAATCGGTGCCTCACGGTTGTGGATTTGTCCATCGCGACGCCGCGCCTCCAACAGCGGAAAGTAGCCCTCGCGTCCAGGTCCAGGGCCCTTTCTTTCGAGCAAAGACAACGTCTGAACGTTCTCCATGATCGAGAGCTTCGAGATCTTCGCCGGTGTGTTCGCGTCGATCTCGTGTCTTTCCGCATACTCGCCGGTCGCAACCGAAGAAATCATCGAGACTTGTTCTGGCTGCTGACGCTCCGAGAGCCGCTGATCTTTGGCGCATCCACCCACAACAACAGCGAGCAAGAATCGCAATACTTCACTCTTCGACCGAAAAGAAACCATGAGACTGCTTCCGAACTTCGGCGCCACGTTCGACAGAATTCCGACGTTTGGCGTATCTATCACGGATGTGACGCGCAACAAGGTACGAGGGGCGTCCCCCCAACAAGAAGGACGCCCATTCACGACTCGAGACGTTCTAAAGAGTGCTACGGCGCAAGGGTTAGCGCCACTTGCGCTGAACGCGGTAGGATTGGATCGCCCGAGCCATCGTCTTGAGGATCGAAAAGGGCAAAATCCGATTCAAGCGTCACACCCGCACCTTCGTTCGGGTGCTGGACGTTCATGAACAACGTGAGCTCGTCCGAGGCGAACATCGGGCCGGTAGTTTCAGCGTCGGTTGGAACCGTGGCGATGCGGTACGCCCGACTCTGGGCGGGGTCTGCAGCGACATCGAGGTAATAGATGGCATCCTGCGTCAGGCCTGCCTGATAGTTACCATCTGTTCCGAACCAAACTCCGCCGCCACTATCGATGGCGATGTTGTCAGGACGACGGGAATCGAAGAGGTCTGCAGTTCCAGCCGCAACTGCTCGCCATGCGGCGTGGTACGTGAACGTCAGAGACGCCGCCGGGTTGGCTGCATCAGCCTCTTCAAGGACGAAGATCGAACCATTGGCATCCGCCCGTGCGACGGGAGCAGCGGGATCGTTCAAGACGCCCGCGTCGTTGAGCGCTGTGTTTCCGGCATTGTTCGTGAACGCAATCCAAAGGTTTTGCTGAACCGCGTTCCACTCGAGGTCCTCGGGACGGTTGAGCTCTCGAACCCCAATCTTGTTCGATGCCGAAAAGAGGCCCAAGAGAAGGGTCTGCTGGTCGAACGCTCCCATGCCGTTGTAGCCCGTCTCTCGGAGCGCCTCACCCACGGTCGTGTTGGGTGCAATTGCAGCCGCATTGGGGGCAACCTGCGACTCATTGTCGGTCGCGAGCAGGATCCACTGACCGTTGCCAGGAGTGGCGGCGGAGGGAAGCTGTCCACCCACCGTAGTTCCACCGTCTGCGCCGACATGGTCAAGATCGGCGAAATGGGACACGTATGTATAACCAGAAACGAGTAGGTTTCGAATGTCCGCCTTGCTCATCCCAGCCGTGTAGGGCTCAGCCGAGACCCACTTGTAAATCCGGCCACCGTTGCGGTCATCACCGCTATAGAACACGATCGGTTGATTGGGAACGAGATTCCAATCGGGACCGACGTGGAAAGTGACGTTTTCCCAATGTGCTCGGCCCATATTGCCGACCTTCATGTGCCCGTTACCCGTGACCGGATCGTAGGCTTGGTTGGGAGCGGCTTCCGGGTCGATTTCCACGACGTATGCGTACAACTCGGCGCGTGTGTTGGTTACGGTCGGGTCCCGCGTGTAGTCACCGTTTGCAACGAGGGGCTCCGCGAACCAATCGATGGTGGGACTGACATCTGGATCGCATGGACTATCCTGAACGAACAGATTTCCGTTCCAGCATGTTTCGAGCTCACCCACCGCGAAGTCGACATTTTCCTCGGCGGTGAAGAACGTGCCCCATGGTGAGATTCCGCCGGAGCAGTTCGCCACGATGCCGGGGACAATGTTCGCTGGCAATGCCACACCGGCGTCGTCCGTCGTAGCCAACAGAGCGTCGGGAAGGCCAGTGATGTTCAGAAGCGTATTGCTGGTGCCGTCGAAACGGGTATTCGTGCCGTCCGTTCCCGACGTGTCAATCGCCCAGCCGGTGGCACCTCTTTCAGCCCGGTACAAGGCGCCTCCAACCATGCGACGGTGCCAGAGAATGTATTCACTGACTTCCACCTCCGTCCAAAACGCTGCATCGGTATATGCCTCTCCGGCGCCGAGCACAAACGGTTCGACTCCATTGAGACCCAAATGGGTCACGAGCATCAATGGCATTCTGCTTGTCAGCGCGCCGGGTGCAACGCCAACCGTGGGACGGTTTGCCGCTTGGTTGTTGCTCATGAACTCGAAGTTCGTCCACATCCACGCGGCGTCGCCCGAGCCGGCGAAGTAGGGGGATCCACCATTGGCATCCCATCCATCGCCAAGGTATCCAATAAAGTCGTTGTTCGCACCCCACACTGGGGCCGTCGGGTCCGTGCTTTCGGTGAGTGGGTCCAAGAATGCCGCCATCACCTGCGACTGCAGCTGCGGAATTGTCCTCAGCGATCCCGCGTCCGCTGCGAAGGCCAGCGGAAAATCAGCGACGTCCGTGCCGGCGCGCTCCATCTCGACGAGGGCTTTGACGATACTTGGAATCGTATCCACCACAGGGACTTCCCCGCCCGTGGAATCACCCGTCGAAGGTTCGACGCCGTCCGTCGAGCCGCCATCACCCGTGGGGTCTCCCCCGCTCGTGGGCCCATTTCCCGTGTCTGGTTCATCCGCCCCTGTCGAATCGGCGGCGCCCATGGTGGTTTCGGTTCCACCGTCGGCGGCTCCGTCCCCGGATCCATCGTCGTCGCCGCATCCAACCATCACTCCGCCGCAGAGCAGCCCGAGTGCCAATAGACGTTCAAAATTCAATGAAGACATCTTGCGTGATCCTGCTCGTGAAAGTGGGGCGACGGTCGTACAAGTTCGTCCCGTCGCTTCGAACCTGCGACGCGGACCTTAGCCACGTCGTGTCACGGCGGCTGGACGAGTTGTGCAACGTTTACACCGGCTGGGTGTCGCCTTTGTGACATGCCGGCACCTTGAGCGTGGACGCCGAGGTTCTCGACGAAATACCGACTCGCTCGCTAACCCTCGGTTCCGCGGGGTTCTAGCGATGTTCGGGTTCTACTGTGTCGACTGGGAGTTTCGTCGGGAACAGCCCCATCGGTCGCGAACTCCCAGACGCGCTCTTACTGTCGTGTGCGTGCGATTTTCATTACGCACAACGAGTCCGAATTCGTTCCGAAAAGCACCTAGTCGAGAACCTAGATCAACGTCGACACAATCACACGCACTTGTGTCGCTTCGATTGAACCGACAAGCCGAGGTGTAGCCCACCGATCCCCGCCGGAATCCAAGCTCGATAGAAACCGCACTGGTGTCACCGAGTACCATCCCCGTATCGCAGTTTTCACCAGCTTCAAGAACACAATTGCCACAGACATAGTCGACTCATTGCGATGTGTCGTACTCGCAACTCCCAAGGCACGAGAGTGAACCCGCGTCGAATCCTCGATTGGGTAAGGCGTCGCAGCTCCCGATCGGCAGAGCCAACGCAGGCTCGCTCGGTACGCGATGAATCCCCTGGCGAGACGATCGCGGATCCATTCCGAACGGCTCGCGATCACCGTGAGCAGGTTGTCGAAGTCGTTCGCAATTCTTCCCGTCAACTCACCCATCGCTTCCGTTTTTTTGAAGATGGGTGGCTCCACCCATCTTTCCGAAAGCCCTTATTTGACAATGTGCAACGCGTCCTAAAGTTGCGCATCGAGCAGCGGCCTGCCGTCGCCGTCCGCAGCTCCCTCAGCGCCTTGTCCCGGTTCACCTGCACGCAAATTCGTGCGGGTCTGTTCGATACGAGCACCGTCGATTGTGACTACCGCATGCGTATCCCCTCCCGAACCGCCACCCCCGCGGCCTCCGGTGCCTCCTGCTCCACCGGTCCCACCCGCCGCTGCGTTGCGCGGCGCGGTCGCGTGTGATTCACACTGCGTTTCAGTAAGCCGGTTGTCCTCTGGAGGGCAAGCAGACAGAGCCGTGCACGACGCACCCGTTCCTGCAGCACCCGTCGTTCCCAGAGCACCAAGAGAGCCCGCGCCGGGTTCACCACCGTTTCCCCCGTCCCCTGATTGAATCACGCTGTCCTGGGCATGAATGACGGTCGTGGTCCCCGATGCAAACACAGCGACCGATGCTCCTCCACCTATTCCCGGCGTACCACCGCGACCGCCAACCCCGCCTTGACCACAGGTACCCGCGGGAAGATTCGCAATTGTGGGATCACAATCAGGTTGAAATCCCTGGTCGACCGGTGGCGCGTAAGTGCACCCCACTATGCATGTAGCGGCCGCTCCCCCCGATGTTCCTGGTTGGCCCGCTTGTCCATCACTCCCTCGCTCACCGTTGCCAGGCCGATACCCTGTCGTCCCGAACACTCCGGCAGTTGATTCTCCTGGCTCGCCAGCCGCCCCAGATCTCCCCTCGGAGCACGAGCCGTTGATGTTTCCGCTCACCGGAGGCCCGTCGCTGCCTGCCCCACCATCTCCCGCGTTTCCGGAGGAAACGACGACGTTCACCAAGCTCATGTCGATCCCAGCGCCGATTACTGCGATCGCGACCAGCGAAGTACCATCCGACCCCGGTGCCGCATCCGGTGCGTCATCGACCGATCGAACAGTGAGCGTATCGAGCACCAACCCTTGAACCACTTCACCGATCGTCACAGCAGCTTGGGTCGCCGTGGGGGCAACGATGAGTGTTCGATCGCGAGCCTCCTCGGAGCAGTTGCGAAGCCAGGCCCCATCGGCGCGAGTCCAGCCGCCGCGGATCTGTAGACCATCCTCCCCAATGAGGTCATTGCTGATCGATACCGCCTCGGCGTAGATCCCCTCTGCCAGGACGATGGTATTCGCATTCGACGATTCGAGCAGCTCAAGCGCGGCACCAATGGTCACAACCGGATCCTCAGGTGAACCCGTTCCCTCCGCACGTCCGTCCACGGCCACGAACAACGAGTTCTCGGGAATCGCTTCATCCACATCGCAAACGGGTGGGCGTGAGCCGACGGATCCGGTGGACGAGCCTTCCTGCGAAGCATCGCCGTTGGTACTGGAGCTCCCGAGCGACGAGCCGTCATCGGACGTGCTCGGGCTCGAAGCCTCCGACACACCAGAGATGGAGGACGTCATGGCGACATCGGACGACGACAAACCATCCGGTTCGTCGCTCGATGTCGAGGCTTCGGTCGATGTGCCTTCCGCTGCCACGGTGCTCGATGCAGCGGAATCGTCTTGGGGGAAAGGGGACGCCGGCTCCGGGTCGAAGCAGGAAATGGTCAATGGGATGCCAAGCAATACGGTGTACGGACGACGCACGACCGAAGTGTGTGGGTGCGACCGGCTCGCGTCAACGTGAGGTTGCGCCGCAGCGGGGCTCACCAACCGAAGCCGGAGGCGCCGCGAAGAGGCGCCCCCGAGAATGAGTGAGATCAAGCGCAGACCTTTGGATGACGGAGAGAAAACGGAGTTCTGTCCGTCGGGAGGATGCGCCCACCATCCGGGCTTTCCCGCAACGACGAACTCACGTTCGCACTGCTCGTGTGTGCATTGGCCCTTTGGTGATCGCAGAGCTCCGAACGCTCGTTCGGGGCGATAGGGTCACGAAGCCAGCATTCCGCGCACTCGAACCGTTCGCGTTGAGCTCTTCGACGTGCTCCACGCACCCGCTCGACAAAGGGATGAGCGTACGGCGTGGGACGATCCTGAGAACGCCGCACTATCGAGTGAAACAGGCCGCCGAGCCGGTTACAGGTTCACCGTCAGTGGCCATGGGTGCTTGCCGAGGCGATTCCAAGGGTACATCGAAGATGCGGAAGGCCGTTTGCGACTCCAGACTGTCGAAGAGCAGGACGTCTGTATGGGTTCCCACACGGCGATCGGAGTCACAGCTGACAGCACATTCGCGTTTCCACGTAAGGTTCCTGGTGCACCGGGCTCGACAAACCTATATGGCGTCGGTCGTGACACCATCATCACCCCGCTCGAAAATGTGCAGGAGAAGATCGAGAATGGTTCCACGGGCCTCGCCGAGGCCAACAAAATCTATCGAGACGGCACACTTCGACTCGATTGGACGCAGACCGAATTTTGGAAGCTGTGAGTGGTGGCTACCAAAACAAGGGCCGACCGGGTAAGCAGCACATCGTCACCGGGTCGGTGGGAGTGACAGCCCCACTCAGGACCGGGTCCGGCGTGGTACAGCGTCCTGGTTCGGTCGTCACCGGTCCGAGATAGCGGTACGAACCTGCTTCCCTGCACTCGGCTGGAAAGGAAGCGGTACCGAGTTCCACCGTCGTGGGTGTTCCGACGCAATCTTCCTCGGAGAATTCCTCGATCGCGAGATGGCAGTCAAAGTCGCTCGCCGCACAGGTGTCTGTGCAACTCGAGCAAGAACGAGTATCCACGAAGGCTGAATAGTAGACGAATTGTGCGGGATACTCCCCAGGGCACTCGTTCTCTCCACTTTTGTAAATACAAGCTTGAGCGAGTCCTTCGCTCGGCGGGGCGACGCAAAGACGAGAGTCGGTGCACCCTCCTTGGTCGACACCCGCGCAGGCCGTCACGATGTTCGCGAAAAAAGCTGGCGGAATCTGTTCCGTTCGTTGAGGCGTGCCACACCCGCCCTCGGGTTGCCCCAGCTGAATCAACTCGACATTGGAGAATGGGGAGCAAACGTCCGCAACGGGGGCAAACGCAGTCTGCTGCCCGAGGCATCCCGACTCTTCGTAGGACGTTCCCGCAGCGACACCACACGTCAATACGGGGGAGGCAGCACAAGTGCACTCACACGTCGACGAAGGAACAACGAGGTCGATGCCGAGCGTAATGGCCAAGGTCGGTGCCGGCACGTTGCATTCGAGAACACTGCTGCTCGCCCCGACCCATACCGGCCCGGTCCAGGATTCCGGTGCCGGACGGAGGCACCGGGCCAAGCAGCTCGTCATCTCGGTGTCACCCGATTCGAGGGCCGTCTCGGTCTCACCCTCATCGTCGAGAGGAGCTCCAGTCACCGATCCGCCGTCAGAGGTTCCATTAGCAGAGCTTTCCGAAGCACCATCGTCCGTGCTTGCTCCGACATCGGTTTCGTTCGGGACGTGAGGCTCTCCATCGGTCGTGGGGGCACCGGTCAGGAGGTCATCCGACGCACCGGTCTCGGCGGTCGTGGTAGCGTCGATCGCCGAGGACGAGCAACCGACTGCAGATATCCACAGCGATGTGCCCACAAGCGAGGAGCGCAAGGTGGAACGTCCTCGGGGTCTCATCCCATTCCTCGCGCGCCGTACATCCACGGCCCGTAGTATGCGTGCGAGTCACGATACTTGGCACGCGCCGGTTCTGCGACTTGCATGTCACATTCACGCGACGTCGCCTCGATCGCAACCCGTCGCGGGTCAGCCGACGCTGATGATCGCGCAGGGAAAGGTCGCCGTGAGATCGTGTGTCGCCGAGGGGTCCTGCAGGGCATCACAAGCGGCACCGGTGAGGCGCAAGGTCTCGGGATCGGAAACCACCCAATCGACCCCGCACTCGCGCTCGATGCCATCGAGAACGACGGTCCCACGACAGGCCTGGTCGACCTCGACTTGGCCATTCATCTTGAAGTCGCACGGGACAAATCCCGTAATGACGGTACCAAACGCTTCCGCGAGCGCATCGAGGTCGTTGGCTTCGAAAAATGGGGCGGGATTGGGGTCGTCGAGGGCCTTCCCAACTCCGGCATTCGCCATGTCACGGAGGTGAGCGACACCACCCTGACCGGCGCTGATCTCATCCCCCACGCTGATGATGAAGGTCTGGATGCCCATTTGAAATGCGGTTTGGGCCGATTGCACCGCGAGCGCGAGGGCGGGAGCCGGATCGCCGTTGGGCACCGCACAAGTGTCTGGAACACCGTCGGTCGCGAGGACGATCGCCTTGGCCGATCCATCATTGATGGCCACGAGCTGCTGCGCCGTCGCCAATAACGACTCCCCCGTGGGGGTATCGGAGAGGAGATCCTGAGTCGTTGGATAGCGGGCAAAGATCGCGTCGTAGTTATTGAATGCCGGCGGGACCGTGATCGTGAGATCCGGGCATGGCGGTGCGCCAGAGGCACTACGATAGACCGTACTGCCGAACTTGATCTCCGATTGGAGATTCGCGATGACGCCCGTGGTGCGGTCGAGCAATGCAGTCTCGATCGCGGCCCACCGGTTCTCGTTGTTGGGCCCGTAGGACGAGTTCATGCTGGCCGATCCGTCGATGAGCAGCATGATGGTGACATCGGCTGGAACGATCTCTACCGTGATGTCCGCGCACGCCATCGTGTCGCTCGGGAGCCCGCTCGCACCTGCGACGTCGAGCTTGGGACCCCCCGGCATTCCGTCGGCATCGTCGCCCGTGCCCGCCGTGTCGACACCCGACGTGCGGCCATCGGCGGACGGATCCTCATCGTTTCCATCCTCGATCCCGCTCTGACCACTCTGCCCTCCCATGAATCCAGAGCCCGCCGGATCCGCAGCACATGCCGATCCAACGGCAACTGCAGTCGTCAGAGCCAACCCACGCAGAACCTCCAACCCCTCGCATCTCATGGGACGAGTCTATGCTGGAACACCGCTCGAAAGGAGAGCAAACGGACGCCATCTGGCGACATTGCCCGCCACCCCATCGTGGGAGGCGCAGCGACCCGTGGCCCGAGCGCGGGCTTCGGGGGTCAAAACTCGATCGTCAGGAGCGCGCCCGGACGGAACGACACATTCTTGGGCTGGGGTTCCGGCTTGGGGTCGGTCAAGGGTGGAGCGAGATCGGCATCGTCTTCCCCGGAGCGGCGACGCCGGCCGAGTTCGCGACGCTCGATGACCCCACCGCTCAACCGAAACCCGATCCCGACCGGCAAGAACACGGCCCCGGACACGAATCCGGCGTAGGCGACTTGCCCCCCGATGAGATAGGCATTTCGCCGTCGCTCGTCTTCCTCCTGCGTGGAGATGTTCGGGGTATTGGGATCGTCGGAGCCGCTCGTATTCTCGAGGATCAATTTATTGGCCGATCGCGTGATGAGTCCCGCGAGGCCCGTCGCGAGCGCCAAGCTACCGACGACGATGAACGCGATCCCGACGGCGTTGAACCGAGTGGCCATGCGAAGGTTCTTCGCACGCCGCAATTCCCGACGCTCTTTGGCCTCGAGCTCGGCGACCGTAGGTCCCGAGACGATCGGACGATTGCGCTCTGCTTCTTTTTGTTCCTCGGCTTGAATCTGGGTATTCAACGCGATGATGAATGCATTGACCTCGGCCGGGAAATAATCCTCGGTGCCCTGCATTCGCTTGTCGTAGTTCTGAAAGAACGTTCTCGCCTGCCGGAGGTGATCGATCTTGGGGTCGACGTCGAACCAGCGCCAATGCGCTTGCCCGAGATTGAAGAGCATCGCGGGCTCGGGCGCGAGCCGCCATGCCTGCTCGAACAGAGCGGCCGCCGTCTCGTATTGGCCGAGCTCGTAGGCCTCGGTGCCCTTCATGAACAACGCCGCGGCTTGTTGGCGTTCGGGAGTGTCCTGCGGATCGACCCCCTCGGTCGACGGCGCGGGCTCGGTGCTCTCACTCGGGGGACCACCGTCCTCGGGCGAGGGTCCTGCGCCTTCCACCGGCGTCTCGGGCCCCGGGATGGCTTCCACGCTCGGGTTCTCCGAAACCGGGAGTGAAGGCTCGGACGGAGCTTGGGCCGCTGGGGGTGCGGCCGCTGGGGGTGCGGCCGCTGGGGGTGCCGGTTTGGCGGGCGCGATCGCGTCGAGTTCGTGGGCTCGCGCCACAGCGGGGACGAGGAGCTCGAGCACACCGGCGAGGACGACCATTTGGCTCTTGCCACCGTGACACATCGTCGAGCGCATCATCCGTTCATCTCCCCGGCGTCCATCTCCTCGGCATCCGTCGTGCCGCCCTCCTCCAAACATTCGCGCTCCGCACTGTCGAGCGCGCTTCGGCACAGATCCTCGCCCCGGAGGCACGATGCGACCGATTTCCAAGCGACGCCGTCGACCCCGAAAAACGCCTCGAACTGGACTGCCTCATTGGTGCCGTACTTCGGCCGCTCCGGGGCAAAACAGATGTCGTACGCCGCCGCGCAGTCGAGGGGTTGTGGGCAGCTCAAGCACTCGCCGCCCGGCAGCGCCTCGACGCAGCTCCGCGATTCGCAAGTGGCACAGCGAAGGACGACCGTCACCTCGTCGGGTACCGAGACGACGAACTCTCCATCCGACATCCCATCTTCGTCCACGTCGCCACCGGGGGTGACGTTGCGAGCGACCGCGAACTGTTTGGTCTCCAGCTCGTGACAAAGGCTCGGCACCTGGCTGCAAATGTCGCTCGGCACCGCGTACGCAAATTCGATCCGTCCGCGGTCCTCCCCTTCGATGCCCTGGATGAGGGTCCATTGCACGCGATCGCTGTCTGGGAATTGGATGCCACCGCCGATGACGTTGCTATTCTGCGCGCTATAGTTCAATGCAATCGTGAATGCATCGCCGGGGATGGCCACGACGGGATCCTTTTCGGCCAAAACGGTGATCGAACGATCGATCGCTGGATTCACGAGGGTCGCTTGGGCCTCGCCGTCGAGAAACGGAGAGAGACCATCTTCGGTGATGCTGGCTGCGAGGAGTTCGGCAGGGTCACCGCTACCTGGATAAGGGGTCAGCAACGCACACCCAAACCCGCACGCGAGACCAGCAGCGGTGAGCACGAGGAGTCTCCGCATCGCTGCCCCGTATAACACAGCCGAACCGCTCAGCGCAGTAGGCGCTAAGATACATCTACCTACACGAGCGAGCCTGGGTTCGACGCGACTCCGCGCGTGTTTCCAACAGGCGAAGGACTCAAAACGGAACACGGATAATTTCATAAAATCAAAATCTTAGGTGGAAGTGTACTTGGGATATCCACACCTGTTGGCAAGTTTGTGAACAGCTTGTCCCGATGGCCAGTCCCGGGCGGATCGCCCCAAGGTGGTACGGTGGCGTAGATGACTCCAGGCCTCGCGCTCGGCAGGTGGGTGACCACCGCGATGTTCGTGACCGTGCTCTCGTTCGAACCTCCGGAGACCGACGTCGAGAGCTCGAAACCGCCGATCGAGGAGAGCGATTTGACACGCGCGCGCGACCTCTTCGACCACGGACGAACGCAATACGAAACGGCCAACTACGAAGACGCAATCGAGCTTTGGACGGAAGCCTATGGAGCCGTCCCCAACTCACCCCAGTCGGCATCGATCAAGGCCGCGCTGATTTACAACATCGCCACGGCCCAGGCAAAAGCCTATCACGTCGACCGGGATCTCACGCACCTCCGGCAGGCCGAAATCCTCATGCAGAGCTATGCGGACAGCATCCCTGCGTTGTACGGGGAGACGGTCGAAGCCAAGACCGAACATGAGCGCATCGAAGAGCGCATCGCACAGGTTCGCCGCGATATCGCCCAGGCGGAAGCCGAAGCGCTCGCTCGCGTGGAGGAAGCGACTCCGGTTTCGGAGGGCGCCGTCACGCCCGAGTCCGAAAACATACCTCCGCCCAAGCAAGCACCCAGTCCCAAGCCGCTGATCGTGGCAGGAGGTACGCTCATTGGAGTCGGGGCCGCGGGGCTCGGGATCATGATCGCGGGATTGGTGATCGGCGGACAAGCCAACGACGACGTTCCGAGCGAATACGATGAACGCGACGAGCAGTTCGATCGTGGCCGAACCGGCAACACACTCGCCTATGTAGGTGCGATCGCCGGGGGTGCATTGATCATCGGCGGCGGAGCGCTGTTGGGTCTCGGCCTGCGACGACGTGGTGCACGAGCTGCCGCATCGCCCTATTTCGGACCCAATCATGCCGGCGTGGTCGCCTCGGGTCGATTCTGAGGTTCGTTCGTACGTGCCGAAAGCTCAGCGAGCCACAGCTCGCCCATGCCCGATGCGGGACGAATCTTCGCGCGACCAATGTGCGAACGGTACGATGGGAGCGTGAGCCTATCGACCAAGCTCGTCGTGCTCTTGCTGTGCTGTTTGGTGGGCCTAGGGGCGATCGCTGCAATCGCGCTGCATCAGGTCGATACGGTCCGGCGAGACTATCAGGTGCTCCTCGACGGACCCGTCGCTCAGGCTCGCGCCGCTCAGATCGTGCAGGTCGATTTCAAGAAGCAAGTGCAAGAGTGGAAAAACATCTTGCTCCGCGGCCACGATGCGGCCGACCTCGAAACCTATCTCGCCAAATTCAAAGCCCGGGAATTCGAAGTCCAAACCGGTTCGAGGCAGTTGCTCGAGCAGATCGAGGATTCGGACACGAGAGAACGCTTGATGCGTTTCATTCAGGCCCACGACCAACTCCGAGCGGATTATCAGGGAGCCCTCGATGCGTTGGCCCAGACGGATCACGACTACCGTATCGCGGACGGCATGGTTCGGGGACGCGACCGCCCGCCCACCGACCTGCTGGATGAAGTGGCCGACCGGTTGATCACATGGTGCGAGAGCGAGCTCATCGCTCAACAAGAACGGATTGGCCGCGCGCGACGAATGGTCTTCGCGACGTCGAGCATCCTTGCCATCGGTCTGTTGATGGCAGGAGCCGCCGTGGCGAGGAGCGTGTCCGTTCGTCTCGCGCGACTTCGAGCCGTGTCGGATCGCCTCGCTCAGGGCGACATCGAGGGCCTCCGCATCGATGTCTCGGGGACCGACGAGATCGGTGCGTTGGGAGAGAGTATGAAAGGTGTGCTCGCGGCGTTCGAGACCCTCCTCGCCGAAGCCCGGGTCACGATCGATTCGAACCCCATTACCGTCACGATGAGGGGACCTCCCTGATGGGCGTGAAGCTCGTCGCCTACTTCGACGTCGTCAAGCAGGAGAAGGGACTCCCGGGCCAGATCCGCTTGGCGATGCTCACCAAAATGTCCTCGATCACGGCATCGGCCGCGGAGGACTCGCTCGCGAACATTCAGAAATTCGAAGCGGCGATCGCGAAGATCCGAGAAGAACGCCTCGAGTGATCCCGCGGTACTAGTCCGTGACCCTCGCTGGGTCGGGCACGGTCTTCGTATACAACGAGCGACCTCCGCTTCCGATCACCTGGCGGTACCATTCGAACGAGTCCTTGGGAATTCGCTTCAGGGTCTGGAAGTCGACATAGACCAGGCCAAAACGCTGCCTATAGCCATCCGACCACTCGAAATTGTCGAGCAGCGACCACGCATAATAGCCTTCGACAGGGACCCCTTCGGCGATGGCTCGGCCAAGCTCGAGTAGCGCACGATGCATGTAGTCGATCCGTTGGGGGTCGTGCACGTTGCCATCGAGATAGATGTGATCGCGAGTGGAGAGGCCATTCTCCGTGATCGACAGCGGCAGCTTGTAGCGCTCGTAGAAGAACCGCGGGCCCCAATACAACGCCGCCGGGGTGAGCGTTTGCCAATCGACCCCCGAACGCGGGAATCCAGGAGGAACAGCCAATTCCTTGGGCTTGCCATCCTCGCCTTGGGTCCACGTCGCGGCCTTGTAGACGTTGAGTCCGAGAAAATCGATGGGCTGCTTCATCTCGGCAAAATCGGCTCCTTTGGCCACGACCTCGGGGATGTCCTCGCCAAAAAGCGAGACACCATCGCTTGGGTACTGACCGAGCAAGACCGGATCGGTCCACCAGGTATTGTTCCAAGGGCTGCGATCGCGTACGGCAAAGGTCGCCCAACGAGCGGCTTCTACGTCTTCAGGTTTCGATGGGTCCGCCGGCTGATGCAGCTGGGTTGCAATCACGTAGCCGATCCGTGCGTCTTTGGCGTGAGCTCGTAGAGCTTGCACGCCATGGCCGTGAGCGCGCAGCGCATGGTGGATCGCCGTGAGATATTGGGGATACGGAAGCTTGTCGCCCGGTGCATGAACACCTTCGAGCATGCCGAGACCGACGAAGCACTCCGGCTCGTTGTGGGTGACCCACGTCTTGATCCGATCGGAAAGTTCGTCGGCGATGAGCGCTGCATAGTCCGCAAACCAGCCCGCAATATCGCGATTCAGCCAACCGCCCCGATCGTACAACGCTTGGGGGAGATCCCAGTGGAAGAGGGTGCACATCGGCTGGATGCCCGCCGCGAGGAGTTCGTCGACGAGACGCGCGTAAAAGTCGAGCCCTTTCGAGTTGGGTGCACCGACGCCCGCGGGAATGACCCGCGACCATGAGATGCTGAACCGATACGATCCGACGCCGAGGCGCTTCATCAGTGCTACGTCCTCGCGATAGCGATGATAGTGATCGCAAGCGGTTGCGCCGGTGTGCCCCTCGAATACGGCACCCGGTTTCGCGGCAAACGTATCCCACACCGACGGCCCGCGCCCGTGCTCCGCAGCGGCCCCTTCGATCTGATAGGCCGATGTGGCGACACCCCATACGAAGTTTTGCGGGAACACGTTGCGCACTAGTGCCTCATGTCGGAAGTTCGTTCCGTGCCATGCACGGTTCTGCAGCCCGATGGCGTTGTTACTCGGCGCTCGCCCCCACTGTAGTTGGGGCCCGAGACAGCTTCGGCCACGCGCCTCG
>Ga0315912_10000773_pt1 | contig 48079 bp, 39 predicted proteins | sample VfabasoilMG_FD_204469 | JGI IMG/M metagenome (GOLD analysis project Ga0315912, IMG submission 204469) | Garden soil microbial communities collected in Santa Monica, California, United States - V. faba soil | ecosystem: Environmental > Terrestrial > Soil > Garden | place: USA: California... | reverse complement strand
CCGCCGCGGGCTCGGCTGCCTTCTCGGCGCCGTCCTCGTCCCCGTGCGCCGGCACGAGGCTGCCGATCGGCGCATCCTTGCCGTCATCCAGCTTCGCCGCGGCGAGCACGGTGGAGCCCTTCTCCTTGTCGGCGGGCGGTTCATAGGGGCGAGGCGCGAGCGACGCTGCGGAGGCTTGCTTTTCGGCCGCGGCGGACCCTGACGAGAACAGATCGCTGTTGTTGAAGGCGATCACGCAGATGGCGGCCACGCCGGCTGCCGCGAGCAACCAACGCTCGGGGCGCCAGCTCCGCCCGCGGTTCACCGGCGGCATGTCTTCGTCGACGTTGAGCGCGACCGGGCCCGTGCTCTGCGCGAGCCCGGGCGAGGCAGGCGCGTAGCTCGCCGTCACCGGAGCAAAGCTCGACGGCCCCATCGAGGGATGATGGTTGGACGACGCATGCTGGGCAGGCGCGGACGCCGGTGCATCGAAGGGCGACTCGAAAGGATTGCGCCAGTTCTGCTGCTGAGACTGCTCGTGAGCGCGCTGCGACGCAGCACTCTCCATGCTGGAGCTTGGCTCGGAGAACGCAGGCGCAGAGAACGCCGAGGCAAACGCGGGCTCGGCAGCAGGCGCCGGATCGCCACTGGTGCTCTCGTCGGAATCCAAGTCGGCGACCTCACCGAGCGGAGCCCACGCTTCCATGCCCTCCGTCCACACTGCCGTCTGCGCGCTGATCAGCCCCAGACGAAACGCTTCATCGAGCTGATCGACGCTCATTTGTTTGATGTCGTCACTCGATACGGCTACGAACCAAACGTCCTCGGATGCAGACCCCGAGTCGGCAGCGGAGGAGTCGTAACTGGCGAAGTCGTTTCCTTGACTCATGGCAGGGTTTCCAGGTGGTTGCAGATGACGGGGCCACGGATGGGCCACTGAAGGGATTGGCTCAGGCTGGTCCGGACCCGCATAGACAATCGCCTTCCAAGAATGGCGCCTTCCAAAAAAGCGCGTTCCAAAAACGGCGACCGGTGGATCACGATTCTGCGGGGCGAAAGCTGAGGCTAGCAGCCAACGGGTAAGTGCGCATCTCATGATGCGCACCTTCGACGCGCTTTTCTGCTGGCTCGAGCAACGCTCGGACGTCTATCCGAACAGGGATTTCCGGCGCGATCCACGAGGCCGCGGTCCCTTTCAGCACGTGCGCGCCACGTCTCGGGGCAGGTCTAGCCCCGAGGGCGGCATAATGCCGTAAGCCTGTAAGTGAGCGGCCCATTTCGCCGAGTCACCAGGTCATGAGAGACACCTACGTAAGCGACTGCCGCCCCCTGCTCGCACACGTTCCGGCATGCGTCGCGGGCATGCGTGAACCGCTGGATCGCACCTCGCCGCGAGCGTACGGAGAACTGCGATGAACCAGCCCGGACGCGCCCAGAAACAAAGCTCGGCCCGGCGCTGGCGGTTCGCCTGTGGCTTCCTGTTCTTCGGCACGTTGACGGTGGTCGTTGGCTACTACGTGCCGCTGCGCCGCGAGGCGCTCCGACTGCGCACGGAACAGACGGCCCTGCGCCGTCAACTCGAAGAGGGCTCACGCGCCGCGCAGGCCGTGCCGGCGGCAAACCCAAATCTCGAGCACTCGGCGCCGGCGCCCGCGGCCACGCCGGAACGCTCGGCGCAGCCGAACCCGAGCGACGTCGCGCAGCGCATCGAGCGGCTCGAAACCCGTTTGCGCTCCCAATTTGCCGAGCTCACGCGGGAGCGTCGGCTCAATGTTTCCAGCGCGGGCGATCGGGTGTCGGTGGCGATCGCGTTGCCTCTACTGTTTCCGGGCGGAGCTCCCAAGATGAGCGCCGGCGGGCGCACGCTCTTGTGCCAGCTGGCCAAGAGCATCATGGCCGACTTCAACGGGCAGCTTCGGGTCACCGGCTACTATGGAAAATCGAAGATCGCGGAGCCACGGCTGCTGCGGCGCTACGGCTCTCCCTGGGAACTGTCCGCGGCTCGCGCCGCCCAAGCCGTGGAGGTCCTCGAGCGCGATTGTCGCGCGCCCACGGAGCGATTTCTGGTGGTGGGCTATGGCCCCCGCTCGGCGGGCCCCCTGGGAGAGAACGTCGCCTTCGAGTTCATCTTCGCCCCGGGCGACTAGCCCGACCGAGCGCCGTGTTTCAAGCCGGCCACGACGGCTCCCCGCCGCTCATCGGCATCCAGCCCTTCGCTGCGCCAGCCGAGGTGACCGTAGCGGTGGTAGTCGATGCTGATCGCTTGCTCGCGATGGTTGAAGAGCAGTTCGTAGCGCCCGTGCCCGAGCACCGGGCGCACGGAGACGTAGCAGCCCAGCTGCGCTGCGGCCCGCAGCACGACCTCCGGCGGCGGCTCCGACGGCCGCCCGAGCCACCGGATACGGTCCACCCCGTCCAGCCGCGTCGCGAGCTGCCGCGCGGGCTGGATAGCGGTCGGTAAGCCGCACGCGAGCCCGAGCGCAGCGAAGTCCGCCTCGACGTCGGCGCCGAACGGACGCGTGCTCGGCGCATCGCTGCACAACCCGAGCCCCAGAGCGTTGCCCGCGAGCAACGCAGCGGCGAGCACGCTGACCAGATCCAGCCAGCGGCTGTCACTGCTCGCGAGCACCAACAGCGACGTGCACGGCACGTAGCGCAGTAGGTTGTCCTGACCCACGATTTCGGCGGCGGGATGCAGCCGCTGAAAATGTTCGCGCAGTGACGTAGCGTAGCTCTGCACGTGGCCGGTGAAGCGCAGGAACTCCGCCGCCGACAGCTTTTGCCGCGCAAAGCCCGCGAGCCCACGCAAGCCGGGCGAATGCGCCAGCACGGCCTCGGTGGCTGCGTTCGGCGCGACGTTGTCGGCATCGGCGAGTTCCACCAATTGCAGCACGTAGTTCGGCCCTCCCGCCTTGGCGCCGGGGCCGACGCTCGAGGCTTTGTGCCCACCAAAAGGCTGCCGCCCGACGATCGCTCCGGTAATGCTGCGGTTCACGTACAGGTTGCCGCAGGCCATCTGCGCCAGGTACCGCGCCTGCTGCCGCTCATCGAGGCTGTGCAGGCCACCCGTGAGGCCGTATGGAGTGCCGTTGCCGAGCTCGAGCGCGTGTTCGAAATCCCGCGCTCGCAGCACGCCCAACACCGGACCGAAGAGCTCGGTTTGGTGGGTGAAGTTGCCCGCCGTCACGCCGAGCTTGATGCCGGGAGACCAGAGCCGCGGGTTGTCGGCATGAGCTCGCGGTTCGAGCAGCCAGGACTCGCCCGGCTCGAGCGCCGTCAAGCCGCGCAGCAGCGCCCCCTCGGGCGGACGGATCAGCGGGGTCACGCTGGCCGCGGGATCCCACGCGGACGCCACGACCAGGCTCGCTGCCGCGTCTCGCAACTGCCCCTGAAAGTGCCGGTCGTCGTACACTTCCGGCTCCAGGATGGCGAGGCTCGCCGCGCTGCACTTCTGCCCTGAAAAACCGAAGGCGGAGGCGACCAGATCCCGGATCCCGAGCTCGCGGTCGGCCAGAGCCGAGATGATCAGGGCATTCTTGCCGCCGGTCTCGGCGCACAGCTCCAGGGCGGGGCGCTGCTCCAGAAAGTATCGAGCCGTACTGGTAGCGCCGGTGAGCACGACGGCGCGCACCGCCGGGTGGCGCAGTAGCCTCGTCCCCACTTCATCGCGACACAAGATGAGCGAGAGCGCCGCGTGCGGCACGCCCGCTTCCCAGACCGCAGCCGCCAGCTGTTCTCCGACGAAGGCCGTCTCGAGCGCCGGCTTGAAGATCACCGGGTTGCCGGCGACGAGCGCCGCGAGCACCCCCGACAGCGGGATCGCCAGGGGGAAGTTCCACGGCGAGGTGACGAGCACGACGCCGCGGGGCCGGGCGATGATCGCGGGATCCTTCTCGAGCTCCTCGGCCTGGCGCAGATAGTATTCGGCAAAATCGATCGCCTCGGACACCTCGGCATCGGCTTCGCTCGCGCGCTTGCCTGCATCCAGCAGCATCGCCGCGATCAGCGCGGCCCGACGCCGGCGCAACACCCGGGCCACCGCACGCACGAGCTCCACGCGCTCCGACAAGGCAGAGTTACCAAAGCTGGAGCGCGCGCGTTCGGCGCTGGCGATCGCGGCGTCGATCTCGCGCGGCTGCGCCAGCTGGCAGCGATAGGGCACCACGCCCGGCCGTGACGGGTCGAAGCCAGGCTCCAGATCGCCCGTGCGCGCCAGAGCACCATCGATCACCGAGCACAGCTCGAAGGCCGGGCGCACCCGCAACTCAGCCAGCGCACGGTCGATCGCCTCGCGGTGCCGTGCCACCGAAAAATCGCTGTCGGGCTCGTTCCGAAACGCCTCCTGCGGACGCAGATCGATGACCTCGCTGAAGCGATCTGCGCCGCGCCGGGGCGCTGCGCTGACCGTCTCCGCTGCCCGATGCGCCTCGCGAAAATGCTGCGCTTGCAGCACGTATTCCCTATCCCCCGGGCGCATCGAGAAGGAGTGCCGCAGGTAGTTCTCGCGCGAGGTATTTTCGTCCAGCCGCCGCAGCAGGTAGGCCACGGCCGTGTCGAGATCGTGCGGGCTCACCACGGGCGCGTAGACGAGCACCGGCGCCCGCAGCGCGCACAGCGCTCGCTGCACCGAGCTGGCCATGCCCTCCAGCACCTCGAAGCCGACGCTGTGGCCCACGCCGCGCGACGCGCGCAACACCAGCCCGAGCGCGAGATCGAAGACGTTGTGGCTGGCGATGCCGAGGTGCAGCGCATCGGCGTGCGCCGGCTCCGTGCCCACGTACAGCATGCGCTTGTAGTTCGCGTCCACCTCGGCCTTGCTCGCGTAGATGGGCAGGGTCCAGCCCATGCGCGACGAGTTCACGCGCTCGGCCGCGAGATTGGCGCCCTTGACGATGCGCAGGCGCAGCGGCGCTCCCCCGCGCCGGCGGCGCTCGACCGCCCACTCGGTGACCTGGCGCTGCAAGGTGGCCGAATCGGGAATGTACGCCTGCAGCACCAGGCCCGCGCTCAGCTGCTGAAACTCGGCTTCGTCGAGCACGCTCTGAAACAAGCTCACGGTGAAATGCAGATCCCGATACGCCTCCATGTCGAGATACACGAGCTTGGAGCGCAAGGCAGCCGGCCGAGAGCTCGAGTCGGGAGCGAGGTCGGGGGGCGTGGCCACCGAGCTGAGCGCGGCGCGATAGATCTGACGCAGCCGCTCGGCGACACGCTCCTGGCTCGATTTCCAGGCAAACAGATCGATCTGACTGAAGATGGAGGAGAGCTTCACCGAGATCGTGTCGACGTCGGGGCGCGACAGGAGCGCGATGTATTCCTGCAGCCGTTGCGCCGCTTGCGCCTCGCCGAGCGCCTCTTCACCGAGCTGGTTGACGTTGACGCTCACGCCCTCCAGGCGCCGCTGCGCCAGAAACGTGCCCAGCGCCCCCGCCTCCAGCGGCAGCACCAGACCCTCCACTTCGCGATGGATGTGCTCGGCGATCAGCCTGCCCGTCAGGCGCGGCCACAGGCCACCTACCCCGGCGCCCAGCCGCAACTCCAGGCGCTCGACCAGGCCGAGGAAGCGCGGCACACCGAGCTCACCGACCAGATATCCGAGCTGTCCGGCGGCGTGTGCGAAGGTCTTGTCGCGAGCGACCCGGTCCGTCAACAGAACGCTGAGCAGCTGCCCGCGCGGGTCGGCGAGCAGGCGCGACAGGCGCTCGCGCCGCGTACGCTCGGCGCGGTCCATCGAACCCTCGGCGAGCCAAAACAGCTGCTCACTGAGCTCCAGCGCGGCTTGCTCGAGCTCGGCAGGACCGAGTGCCCGCCCGGAGATCCGCTGCAGGAGTTCGAGGCCCGAGTCGAGGGCCCTCGCCGCCGTGTGCTTGCTACCCACTCACCGGGAGTATGGCACGCGCGCCTTGCCCTGGCCTCTTTGGAGCAGTCAAAATCCCGCCGTTGCCCCGGCGGGGTGGTACCCACTCAGAAGAACAAGCCGGCGAAGATTCGGTCCACCACCACACCGGTGATGAATGCCGCGACCATCATCTTGTACAGATCGTTGTTGGCGGTGGACTCACCGCCGCGCTCCGTCGTGCTGCCCAGCGTAACCCCGACGTCACCCGGCGCGGCGGACATGGCGGGCGACGATAGCGCCGCCGCGGATAGGGACGCGGCAGCGGACGACACGGCTGCTGGGGAGACGGCCGCCGAGGACGCGGGGACAGACGCCCGGGCAGGGGCGGGCACCACGGGGGCCAACAGGGGTTCGCCGCCACGCTCGCGCGGCGACAGATTCTCATCGAGCGAGTAGTGCCCCGCACCGTTGCTGCCGTTCACCAGCGGCTCCGCATCCAGACGCAACGGCGGCGGGCCCCCCAGGCCTGCGCCGAGCGGAGCCAGCTGCGCCGGCGGGGGCGGCAGCGACGACGGAGCGAGACCCGCGCCTTCCAGCTGGGGCGGCCCGGCCTCGGCACGGCTCACCGGAGGTGGGGGCAGCGATGACGCGGCAAAGCCCGGCGCGGGCGCAGCTGCCGGCGGCATGCCGAGGAAGCCGAACTCGAGCGGCCCGTTGTCATTCAGGCTGGCTTCACTGATGGACACCGTCGCGCCATCCGGATCATCATCCTCGTCCGGGCCAATGCTCATCAAGGGTGCCGGAGCTTCGGAGACCCGCGCAGCGTGCTTGAAGTCACCCTCGTTGAGCACCTGCGCCACCAGCTCGCCTTGCTTCTTGACCTCGACGATCGCACCACACACGCGGCACTTGAGCTTGACGTTGCTCTTGTCGGCAATCCGCTCTTCCGGCAGGTTGTATGCCTTGCCGCAGCTCTGACACGCGAATCTCATGGTTCGTCCCTGCGCTAGTACCCCGTCTGCATCGAGGCGATGAAACTTTCGCCACCCGGTGGGGCGGGGGCTTCAATCCTCGCCCTCGCTTGGGTCTGAGCGGGTTACTTCAAGTTCCTGGGTACCCCTGCTTTGCATGAAACGGGGCAACAGTCCGTTTACAGCACATGGCCGGGAAATGTGAGGCCCGAATTGTGGGTTTTTGTATCCTACACGTTGCTCGCGGAGCGGGCCGGCAGGCTGTAAAATTGTTCGACCCCGTGCCCCATATTCCAAGCGCGGACCCAGCCGTATCGGCCTAATGGCCTAGTGCTACTTCCGAGAAGGGTTTCCCGCTCTTGTCCACGCAGCGCATCAACATCGGGGTGTTCGTCGATACGCTCGACCAGGACTACCAGCAGCAGATCGTCCTGGGGATCGACGCGGAGGCGAGATCGCTCGACCTCGATGTCACCTGTTTCGTCGGCGGACAACTGCGCGCCCCCGACGCGACGCAGACACGTCTCAATACTGCCTACGCGCTGTGCAGCGGCACCGGCGTCCAGGCCCTGATCGTGCTCTCCGGGACGCTGTCCAACTACGCCGGGATGGAGGCCCTCAGCGCCTACTGCAGCCGCTTCATGCATCTGCCCGTGTGCAGCATCGGCGGTAGCCTCGCCGGGGCCGTGGAGGTGGCGGTCGACAATCGCGCCGGGGTCCGGCAGGCGCTGACGCACCTGGCGCAGACCTGCGGTCGCCGCCGCATCGCCTTCGTCAAGGGTCCGAGCGGCAACGACGAGGCGCAGGAGCGTTTTCAGGTGTACGGCGAGGCGGTCGCGGACCTACGGCTCGCCAACGAGGCCGAACTGGTGGTGGAAGGGGACTTCCTCGAGCCGTCGGGCGCGCACGCCATCAAGGTCCTGCTCGATGACCGGCGGCTGGGTTTCGATGCCCTGATGTGCGCCAGCGACCTGATGGCCATGGGCGCCATGCGCGCGCTGGCCGAGCGTAAGGTGGCCGTACCTCAGAAGGTCGCGGTCGTTGGCTTTGACGACATTCAGGGGGCGCGTTTTGCCGCCCCCTCGCTGGCCACGGTACGCCAACCGCTCTACGAACAGGGGCGCCGCGCGCTGCGCGAGGTGGTGGCCCGGATCTCCGAGAAGGACCTGCCCGGCCGCGTTTTCCTCGATGCCAGCTTCATTCCGCGAGAATCCTGCGGGGCACGCTCCCTCTCCTCCACCAACTCGGCCTCGAGCTCGATGCTGGCCGATCCGGAACTGCTCGAGCCGCTGCGCTTCGAGGAGGCCTACCGGGTCGCCCTGCCCCGGATCCTGGCCGACGTGCGCCGCGTGATCCAGGAGGCGGGCTTTGACGGCGAGTCCAGCCTACCCGACACGCTCCTGGTGCAGGCCGCCACCGACATCCAGGGGCGACGCCGCGGGCTGCTGCAGGGGCAGAGCTTCGTCTCCTTCCTGGAGGAGATCATCGGGCAGATGGACCAGGGCCCGACCACCGACGTGAGCGCCTGGCAAGAGGTGATCACGGTGATGCGCCGTCACTTCTCGCTCTGCCTGCGCCAGGATCCGAAGTGGCGGCGCGCCGCCGACGAGATGTGGCACATGGCGCGGTCGTCGGTGAGCTTACTCGCCGAGCGCAGTCAGGCGCGACGCTGGTTGGCGGAAGCCGCGCTGTCCCAGACGCTGCGCGTGGCAGCCAGGCGCCTCTTGAACGCCGCGCACTGGGACGACCTGAGTCGAGCGCTGGCTGACACGCTGAGCGAGCTGGACGTACCGAGTTGTTTCATCGCCCTGGTCCATCCAGAGGGCGGCTATCGCGGAGCTCTGCTGATCGACGCCGGGCGCATCGACCGCAACGTGGAGGGGGTCTTCTCGGAAGCGCGGCTGCTGCCGGAGGCCTTGCTCGAGCCGTCGCGCCGCGGCACTCGATTTGTCGAGCCGCTCGTGCTCCGAGACGAGTTGCTCGGCTACGTAGTGTTCGAAACGGGACCGCTCGACGGCCGCATTTACGCTGCGCTCCGCGATTCCCTGAGCGCGGCGATCGGGCTGGTGTCCCGTCTCGATCCGGCCCGAGCCGTCGGAAACTGAGCGCCGGTGGGCCCACGACGGGGCGACGGATCGGGAATGGCGCGGCGGGAGCTCACTGTTGCACCGTGTGAACCGCGCGTGCCCCGGAGCCGGACTTTCCTCGCTGCAAACTCAATGTGTAACTGTGCACCAGCGCTAACCAACGCAGCCAGGAATTAACGGAAGCGGAGCTCAACCGGAGCTCCAAGGGTCCGTTCTTCTCGATACGTGGCTGCTTGGGGTCTATTCGAGAAGCGAGATGTAGAGTCCCTCCAGCGGGTGGCGAGCGCCCGTACCATGGACGGGTTCAAGATTCGCGCCAAGATAGCGCTGTCCTTCCCCCGCCCGGTGAACGCCGCCGAGGCGGAAGAGATCATGATGCAGTATGCGCGCGCCTTCGCGACTGCCGTCGAATGTGAGCTCAGCAACGGGGACGTGCCGTTTGAGGAGCAAGAGCTCTACCAGCGCCTCACCGATCAGGTGCAGGTGCTGCCGAAGAAGAACGTCCGCCTGATCGGCCTTCACGTCTGGCAAAAGGGAGCGATCAGCAGCCGCTCGATGTTGGCCGTGAAACCCGGGCCGGAGAGCAGCCCGACCGTGCCGGCGATGCCTGCCGTCTCCCAGACCCGGGAGCGGGCGATGTCGCCCGCCGGCGCACACACGGCCACCACCGTGGCGCCTCCCGAGAGTGCGGGGCTGTCCGCATCCACCGCCCCACAGCAGCCCAGCTCCGCGCAGCCCAGCGCCAGCGGCGCCAGCATGGGCGCGACCCGTCCGCCGGTGGCAGCACCGAAGCAGCCTCGCGCCTCGGCGTACTCCGTCACGCAGCCGACGTCCGGGTCGGAGCAGGCCACCCGGGTCACTACCCCGGCGCGCCCGGCGGTGTCGGCACCGCGTGCGGCAGTCAGCACGCCGGCCACGCCCGGCATGCCGGCGGCCCGCTCCGGCACGCCGCCCTCGCGCAGCGCAGCCCCCCCCATGACGTCGGGCTCCTTTCCCGCCGCGGCCCGCATGGCGAGCGGCGTCGTTCCGGCGGTGGAGCCGCGCATCACGCGCAGTAAATCCGGCTTCGCCCTGGCGCTCGAGCGCTGCGCCGGGGACGCCGGTGCCGATCTGGGCAGCGCCCTCGGCCAGCCCGTGCGGGATGCCGCCGCCGACGTACTGTTTTCCACGCTCAGTGCGCTGCACAGCTCGCTGGTCGACCCCCTGTGCCTGCTCGAAGGGCGCGCCGACGACAATCTGCGCGGCAACCTGGTGGGCGAGGCCTGCGTGTACGTCTGCTACGTGCTGTACGATGCGCTGAGCCGCACCAGCCTGTCTCAGATGCAGGCGATCCAGGTGGTGCAGACCGCCTGCGTTCACGCTCTCCTGGACCAGAACATGCCGGTCTCGGAGCTCAGCCGTTACCTCGCCACCGAGAACCCGCGCGAGGAGTTCTCGAGCCGGCTGTGCACGATCCTCGGAGTGCGGGAGACGCCCGAGATGCAGCAGCGCGTGGAGGCTCACCTGCGGACGCTGCGCCTGGACGTCCGCAGCTGTACCGAGCAGATCGAGCAACGCCTGGCGCGCGCCAAGGCGCAGAGCGGTCAGAAGACGGGATAGATTCCGGCCCAGGCCCGGGGTACGCTGCCCGCCATGACCCAGGCGCGGCGCATTCCCATCGAAAAGTACATGACGCGGGCCCAGTTCTTTGCGGCCCCCGACGAGAGCGTGATCACCGCCTACGAGCGCATGCTCGAACATGACGTCCGCCACTTGCCCGTGCTCCAGGCGGACCAACTGGTCGGCGTGCTCTTCAAGAGCGATCTGAAGCTCGTGCACTCTCTCTCCCGAGAGGTGCTGCGCCCGATCCAGGTGCAGTCCGTGATGGTCACGGAGTACTACACCGTGTCCCCCGACCAGGCGCTGGACGTGGCGGCGCGCGAGATGTCCAAGAAGAAGTGGGGATCGGCGCTGGTGGTCGAGCAAGGCAAGGTCGTCGGCGTGTTCACGACCACCGACGCCTTGCGGGCGCTGTCAGACTCGCTGACGGACTCGTTGCCCGAGTCGATGCGCGACGCGACCTAGAGCAACGCTGCTGATCAGCGCAGAGCGGTCACACCCACGACCGCCCAGCCGCCGGGCGTGAGCTCGACCGTCTGCCGTCGCACGCTGCCGCTCACCGACACCTCGATCTCGTGGCGCCCGGGCTCGAGCACGACACGAGAGGTGGCGATGCGAGCCGGCAACGTGCCCCAGCTGCGCGTGTCCGGAACGTCGTTGGCCGTCAGCGCCACCTGCGTGCCGAGACTCAGCAGCATGCCGACCGTGCTATCGCCGCCCGCCTTCTTGGCCACTTGCCCTGCCAGGACGCGCGCGATCATGCGCGTGATGGCCGACGCCACCACCGCTCCCTGCGCGTCATCCCAGGCCTTCTTGGCCTCACTATCGACCGCCAGCGCGAGCTCCACCGGCAGCTGGCGCCCGTCCACCGTGACCAGGGGGGGAGAAACCTTCTTCTCCTTGTCCAGCACGGGATAGTTGATCCACGTCACCAGGCCCTGCAGCGCCAGTTCGTTGGCCTGAGAGGCTTGAGCGGGGCTGATGAAGGCACTGGCGTAGGTGAGCGCCAGGCCGATCGGCACGCGCTTGGCAATCTTGGCGGGGACGCGCCCGTTGTTCACCACGATCAAGAGCTCGGCGGGCTCCTCTGGCCCCGCCGGTGCACCGGCGTTGGCATCGAGGATCTTGGTGATGCGCGGCGTTCGATAGCTGGCGCGCGCCGCTAGCCGCACCACGACCGGCGCCAGGCTGTGGAAAGAATCAAACTGCAGCGCCTCGTCGTAGTAGCGGAGCGCCTCCTGCGGATCCCCGCTCTTCTCGAAGATGAAGCCCGCCAGGTAGCTGCCCGGACCGATGAGCGAGGCACCTTGGCCCTCGTGGTTGGCAATGAAGCTCTGCATCACCGCCAGCCGCCGCGCCTCGATGCGCGCCCCGTTCAGGTCCCCGACCTGAAGGTAATTGAGCATGTTCTCGGTGTTGATCAGCAGCTTTTCGTAGAAGGGCGCCTTGTAAGGGCCCGTCGAATCGGAAAAGAGGTATTTGCCGATGTCATCGATCGCCTTGCGATCGAAGTCCAAGATCTCAATCTGCTTGTCCGCGACTTGCATGTCGCGGCTGGACAGCGCGTACTGCTGGAGCTGCTGCAGGATCATCGAGCGCTCGAGGACCAGGAGCGTGTTGTCGCCGGACAGCTCCTTGGGCAAATCCTTGGCGCTCTTCACGTCGAGCCGCTCGTTGTAGAGCTTCAGCGCCTTGTCCGCGTCCCCCGCGTCCAATGCGGAGCGTGCCTCCTTGGTATGCTCGGAGTAGCTCGCGCAGCCGAGCAAGGTCAGCCCCCAGAGCGCGGCGAAGCAGAGCGCGCGGGACCACTTCGGTCGCCCGCCGACGGCTGCGGGGCGCCGTAGCGCGCCCGCACCGAGTCCGAACCATGCCTGGCAGTACATACGGCTCTAGCCACCCCTGCCCTACCGCCAGCGCTACTTCGCCGGCCAAGTCAGAGCGGGATCAGGGCGTCACTTGACGATCGCCTTGGTCAAGCCGGCGCTGTTCTGCCAGAGGATGTCCCCCGTCTGAACGTCCAGCACGCGCATGAACAGGAAGTATTGCACGCGCCGCTCGTCGCTCTGACGCTCGTCGGCGTTGTAGACGCGCCCGGTGACGAAGTAGCGCACGCCGACCTGATTGCCGAGCCGCGCAACGGTCGAAGCGTCGAACGCGTCCGACTGCTGCTTCTGGACCTCTTTGATCATCTCCGGCTGCGAATCCCGGCTGATCACTCGCACGTGACCCGCATTGACCAGCGAGGTCTCGACCTCGGTGATCAGCGCGTTGAGCACGCTGTCGATGTGCTCGGTCGTGTCGTTACGCATCGAGAGCACGGCCACGGCGGGACGGTTTTCACCTTCCCAACGCTTGACCAGCGCGGACTTCTGCAAGGACTCCATGTTCTCGTGCAGCATCTGCTGCAAGTCGCGCCGGTCCAGCCCGGTGCCCATGGCTTCGTCGTCCAACCCCTGGACGTCCGAGCCGCGGACCGCCTTGGGCGAACCACCACAACCGCCGAGTACGGTGCTGGCCGCCGGCAGTGCCACAGCCACGAGCAACGCTGCCCGCGCCACGCCATTCAACCCGAACGTCCGCCCCATCGACCTCTCCCTCGCCATTCTCAACTTCCTTTCCATGCCCAGACGACGGCGGCAGCCTGCCCGGATCGGGAATGGTTCGCAAGAGGCTGCTAGTGCCTCGATTCTCTTGAATCGAGGCCCCAATGAAATGGGTGGACTCGGCTCAGACGGCGCCATTCGCTGGGAATCTAGCCGCCCTCGCCCCGTCAGGGGCGGCGAAATTCCCGGCGATTCGCGGGAGACGAGGTACTAGCCGCGGCGGACGGGGATGATCTGGACGCGACGATCGTCGCCTTCACCTTCACTTTTGGTGACGACCCCGTCGAACTTGGCGAGCGCGAGGTGGACCACGCGGCGGTCACGGGGACTCATGGGTTCGAAGGTGATGATCTGCCCGTCGCTCACGGCCTGCCTGCCGAGCCGGCGAGCCATACTGGCCAGCGAGTCTTCGCGGCGGCTTCGGTAGCCGTCCGCGTCGACGCTGACATAGCGACGTTCGAGGCCGGGGCGATTCATCGCGCGGTTGACGATGAACTGCACCGCCGCCAGGACCTGGCCCTTCTTACCGATGATGCGCCCGGCATCGGGGCCTGTGACCTGGATGTGAATGTCACCACTCTCGTCATCTTCCTCGCGCTCTTGGAGCAGGACGTCGCAGTCCATACCCATCTTGAGGATGACATCGCGGGCGAACTCCAGCGCCTCCTGACTGCGTTCGTCCACCGAGGCGTCCAGCTCGTCCCCCCCGCGGGCGGGTGCGGGCGGGCGCCGCCTTGGTTCCCGCGCGGGCGCGGCCCCGGACTCTGCCGAGGCCGCCATGTCGTCGATCGGCAGGTGGCCGTTCGATTCGCTCGTTCCCCCATCTCGCTTCGATTCGCTCATCTCACACCTTTCCTTTGTCAAGGACCGGTTGGCTCTCCGAAATCTTGGTCTTTGCCGAGCTGCGCCGAACCTGTAATTCGACGAGCTGCTGCTGCGCGATCGCCAGCACGCTGTTGGTGAACATGTACACACCGAGGCCCGACGGCAGAAACAGCATGAACACCGTGAACATCAGCGGCATGAAGTACATCATCATTTTCTGCTGCGCCGGATCGCCGCCCTGCATCGGCATCAACTTTTGCTGCAGAAAATAGGTCCCGCCGATCACGACCGGCAGGATGAAATACGGGTCGGATGCCGACAGATCTGGAAACCAGAGGAACGGCGTGTTGTACAGCTCGACCGCGGTTTGCAGGGTCGTATACAGCGCGAACCAAACCGGCATCGACGCCAGCTGCGGCAGACACCCCTTGAGCGGGTTCACCTTGTGCTTGCGCCACAGCTCCATCTGAGCCAGGCCGCGGCCCTGTGGATCGCTCTTGAACTTCTCGTTCATCGCGTCCATCTCGGGCTTGATCTCGCGCATCCGCACCATGTTGCGAATGCTGGGCCACGAGAGCGGAAACAGGAGCACGCGCGCCGTCACCGTGAGCACGATGATGGCCACGCCCCAGTTGGGCACCACGGAGTGGACCTTGAGCAGAAAGGCCACCAGCACCTTGGCGATGACCGAGAAAAACCCGAGGTCGATCAGCTCGAGGAACCGCTCATGCGCGCTGCCGGCCTGAGCCAGGATGCTGCGCTCCTTCGGCCCGTCCAGCGCGAGTGCGACGTAGCGCGCGCTCTGCCCCGGAGCGAGAGTCTTCACCGGGTACGCCATGCGGGCGCGGTAGAAGGAGCCTGAATCGGGGTGCGAGGCATTGCCGTCGCGGAAGTGGTGCTCGATCAGGAGCTGGCAAGACGCCGAGCCAGGACCCGAGACGGCCTCCAGACCCTGGGTGAAGTAGGCGTTCGAGAGCGCCGCGATCACCGACGGCAGACGCGCCTGATACCAGCCGGAAGGTCGCACGACCTCGTAGGTCTGCGTATCGGTGAAGTCGCCCGGTTCGAAGTCGGTCGGCGCGAGTCGCAAGGTCTTGCCTTGCTCGGGAACACATTCCGCATGCGTCACGAACGGGCTGACGCGGAACAGGTGCCCGGACACCTCTTCCGTGCGCAGCCACGTCACCGTGTCGATGGCGAACGCATGGCTGCGCGGCACCGAATCGAGATTGTCGATCTGGTGGCTGACCTCGAGCTCGTAGGGGTGCTCGGTCGCGCGCACCGTCTTGGTGAGCAGCACCTTGGCGTCGCGATACGAAAACGTGCAGCTCGTGCCGTCCGTGGCGTCGAGCTGATAATCGACGGAATCGAAATCGACGTTCCAGGACACGTCCGCGGGGACCGGGACGGTCGTGTTGCGCCACTGTCCAAACAGCTGCTGGCGGAACTCATGCAGACCGGGCGCCGCGGGATTTTCCGCTTGTTCGCTACCGACGGCCACCCCCGGATGGGGTGTGGTCGACAGATCGATGGCCTTGCCGTGCGTCTGATACTTCGGCTTGCGCAGCTCGAAGTGCTGGAGCGCCGCGCCACGCGTCGAGAGCCGGGCGTGGAAGAAATCCGTCTGGATGTCGCAGTAGCGGTAGGGAGCGCGCACCGCGGGGGTAACGTGCACCTCCGCCGCGATGGGTTGCACCGGAGTCGAACCGCTCGAGCTCCCGCCCAGATAGCGATAGAGAAAGAAGCCCGCCACCGCGAGCAACAGGATTCTGAGAACGCCGCCGCCTTGCATCAGGCCGAAACCTCCGGCGGCGGGTCATGCCCACCTGCGGAAAAAGGATGACAGCGCAGGAGCCGCCGCAAACCCCAGTACAAACCTCGCCACGGCCCGCCACGCTCGATGCAGAGCACCGTGTAGCGGGAGCACGAGGGCTCAAACCGGCAGCAGGGCCCGAGCAAGGGCGACAGCAGCCATTGGTAGACGCGGATCGCCGACACGAGTGCCGCCGCAAACCACCCCATGGCTGGTGATTGCGAACTCGGCGCAGACCTAGGGCATGAGGCACTAGGCACCGCTCGCTCGAGACCCAAGGGCTCCACGCTGAGGCGCTCTAGCATGACTTCTTCACGTACAGGGCCCTGGGGCTACTTCTGGATCCGACGGAGGCCGAAGCTCGGCGAAACGCCGCGCGATGCGGTGCCGGCTGGCCTGCCACTCGGCGACGACCTCGGCGAGCCCCCGCGAGCCGAGAGCCTGTCGCACGATGACCACGAGGTCCAGACCGGCGGGCAATTCCTCCCGCAGCTGCCGGAAGGCTTCGCGCACGACGCGCTTGGCCCGGTTGCGTTGCACGGCGTTGCCCACACGGCGCGACGCGGTAATCCCTAGACGCCGCCGCTCCCCCGCCGGCGAACGCCCGAGGAGGAAGACGAAGCCTGCCGAGACTACCCGGTGCCCGGCCTCTTGAATGCGCCGAAACTCGGAGCGCTTTCGAACCCGGTCCCGAGCAGAGAACCGACCTCTTGGCCGGGCCAAAGACACGGAACCGAGCGACACGAAACTACTTCTGGTCGTTGGCGGTCACCGCGAGCCGCCAGCGGCCGCGACGGCGACGGTTCGCGAGCACGGCGCGCCCGCCCCGTGTCTTCAACCGCTTGCGAAACCCGTGGGTGCGGCGGCGGCTAACGTTGTGAGGCTGGTAAGTGCGTTTCATGAATCACTCGCTGACGGGAACCGCAGCCATCTGCAGTCGATAAAATGAACTAGTTGGGAGCCAGGCGGGCTGGGTCCCCCGGGGAACTCCGGCACGCCTCTCCGAGAGGAGCCCTCCGAGAGGAGCTCTCCGAGAGAGAGAGAGAGCGCCGAGGGCCGATTATTTGCTGTGCGGAGGCATCTTTGCCTCCTTGAAGACCACGTGCTGGCGAACTACCGGATCGTACTTCTTCATCTCCAGCTTCCCCTGCTGGGTACGCTTGTTCTTGGTCGTGTAGTACGTAAAGCCGGTACCGGCCGACGAGACGAGGCGGATGTTATCACGCATGGCGCGCGTGCGAGTATCACGGCGGGTCGCCCAATGCAACCCGTCAGCGCGGCGCCTCCTGAAGGATCTTGAACTCGACCCGGCGGTTCTGCGCGCGCCCGGCGTCGGTGTCATTGGTGGCGACGGGGCGATCCGCGCCAAAGCCCTTGGCCTCCAGGCGCTCGAACGCAATCCCCTTGTCCGTCAGGTACTTGACCACCGCCTGTGCACGGCGCTGGCTGAGATCCTTGTTGTAGCCGGGCGCGCCGCGGTTGTCGGTGTGACCATACACCGCGAGGCGGATGTCGGGCGCGTCCAGGAGCACGTTCACGACCTCGTCGAGCAACGAATAGCTGACCTGCTTCAACTCGGCAGTCGCGGTCTCGAACTGCACGGGCTCCAGCAAGCGCAGCTCGCCCTTGTCCGCCTCGACGACCAGCTTCTTCGGCGGCGCCGTGCAGCCATCGCGCTTGGGATCGCCCTGCTCCACGCCGGGCACCGTCGGGCAAGCGTCGCGCACGTCCAACACGCCGTCGCCATCGGCGTCCTTCTCGGGGCAGCCGTCCTCATCCTGCAGCTTGTCGACATCCTCGGGATCATCGGGACACTTGTCCTTCAGGTCGGGAATGCCATCGCCATCGCGGTCCGAGTTGGCCGGGCAACCATCGCTCGGATAGGGCTCCTGCCCATCTTCCGGTGTGTCCGGACAGGCATCGATCGAATCGGGGAAGCCGTCTTTGTCCTTGTCGACGTCCGGAGGCGGCTTGCCCACATCGTCGTCACCCGCGAAGCGAACCCGGGTGTTGTCCTTGGGCACGATATCGTCGATCAGCGCCCAGTGCCCGAGGGAGAACATGATGCGCAGGTCGGGCGCGCCATAGCCGTTCGTGAAGCGCGTACCCACTGAAGCACGTGCATAAGTATGCTTCTTGCTTCCGAACAACATCCGCGCCGAGCCGAGCCACTCCCAGGGCGTGGCCTGAGACTCCATGAAGGTCGAGTTGCCGTCTTCGTCTTCGGCGAAGCCGAGCATGCCGTTCAACTCGCCGCCGACCCGCAGGCGCTCGGCTAGATCGACAAACAGCGCGGTGTTGATCCGCACCTCGTTGCCCAGATCGAGCTGGCTGTCCGAGCCGTCGATGCCGCGCAGCGGCCGGAAGTGCGGGCCAACGGTACCGGCGAAGAGAAACGGCCCAAACGTCTTTTCGATGGCGCCATACAGATAGAAGGTGGCGCTGTTGTCACTGCCACCTCGGGCAAACGTGCCCGCCGGGATGAACAGCGCAGCACCCAGCCCGAGGCGGAACTTGCGCTCATCGTCGTTGTACAGAAGGACTTTGCCTTCGAGCGAGATGTCGTACAGCGCGGTCCCGGTATCGATGGGGAAAATGCTGGGCGGAGGTGGGCGCGAGCCGGGGATGGGCACATCGCCGCCGCTCTGCGCCCAGGCCACGGGAAAGCTCAAGCCGAGCGCCACGCGCCCGCCGATCTCCACGCCGCCGCTGAAGTAGGTCATCAGCTGCTGCTTGATCAGGTTCTCGATTTTCTCTTCGACGTCCGGCGTCGCCGCGACCGTGCTCGCCCGCAGCGCGTTGACGACATACGCCATGGTCGCCGATCCATAGAGGCGCGTGTCGGGCCCAATATAGGGACGCCGCGTCACCAGGCCGTCGTCGGGGGCACCGCCCACTTGCACCCGTTCGAGATAGAAGGCGCGCTGTGCATGCGCGGGGCGCGCAGCAAACAGCCCGAGCGCCAGCACCGCGAACAGCAGCGGGAGAATCGCGTTCGTGCGGAAGTTCGGCAGAAGAATCGACTTCAAGATAAAGCTGGGTGAGAGTACCCGAGTTCGTTCCATTATCACAGTGCTCTTCTCCTGACATTGCCCCGGCGAACCGTGGCCCGGCGACAGTGGCCCCAGCTAGCAGCAGTTCTCAGCGTCGTTCCCGGAGTGGCGCCACCGGCGACCACTTCGCCCCAGCGCTGTGGCCTTAGATAGCGGCGTCCTTCGATAGCGGCGCTCAGTTAGCGAACAACTCACACACCCATACGCCCGTGGCGTCGGCGCCCCCGCGCTCGGTGTCGGCCTCCGCCACACCCTCGGGCACGACCACCACGCCCAGACCCACCGTTGCAAATCCAGAGTCCAGCAGGTTTCCGCGATGAGCCGGGCTCTCCCACAAGGCACGATGTGCGCGCCCGAGCGAACGGGCATGCGCCACGTTTTCGCCGACCCGGCGGGCGTCGAAGCCCGCCCGTTCGAGACGCTGCACCGGTGAGCCGTCGCCTACATCGTGCGCCGTCCGCCGGCTCTGACGCATGGCCTCGGCGTGAGCCTGCGCGAGCTCATCGAGACGCGCATCACGCCGCAGGGGCGGCCGTCGTTCGCTGCGGCGCGCTGCGTTGAGCATGTCGAGCAAGGCGCCGGCGTCGGCCTCGGGCAGCGAGTCCGCCAGGCTCTCTCCCGGAGCGGGCGCCGCCGCCTCGTCCGAGTTGGGCTCGACATCGACAAACGCCCACGCCTCGAGGGCAGGCCTCGGACCCACGTCGGTGTCGAGCACGAGCTGGATACGCCACAATCCCATCTGGTCGAGGCTGAATACGGCGCGCGCCTCGCCCGGACGTAGCTCTGTGGGCACCGACCGAGGCGCTCCTCGCGGTCCGAGCAGGACGATTTCTGCAGCGCGGGCCGGAGCGAGCAGCCGAGCCCGCAGGCGCAACCACTGTCCCAGCCTCGTGCGCACGGGCAGTGGATCGAGATCGGCGAGAGCATCGACCGAGACCGCGACGACCACATCGCGGCCGTCGGAGGAGCGCGCTTGGGCAATGCCGCAGCGCAGCTGACCGCCGCTCGGCGAAGCCTCGAGCCACGCCGCCAGGCTCGCCTCGATGCGGGCCTGGTCGAGCCCCTCGCCCTCCAGCGACCACACCCGGGGCCACACCAGCGGGCTGCCCTGCGCGCGCAATTGGGCGACGATTTCCGAGATTTCCCAGGGCGCGGCGCGCTCGGCGCGGCGCTCGGCGAGGGCTCGCGCGGCGGCCACCAGCGCCGCTTCGTAGCGGCTGCACGCCGCGGGCTGCAGGGGGCCGGGCGCCGCCCAGCGGGGCGAGCTGGACTCCTCTGCCCAAGGTGCGCCGGCCGCTGCCGCTGCGCTGCCCGCGAACTCCGGGGGCGCGGGGCTGCGCGGGCCCTGCCGAGGTTCCGAGCCGCAAGCGGCCAGACCCCAGCCGAGCGCGAGCACGACACTCCCCCACGGCCTCGCCCCACGGGGCAGGCGCCTCTTCCAACGAAGAGGACGAGCAAAGGGGTGGCGAATGCGCACCAGATTGCCCCAGCCGAACCAGAAACGCCAAATCGGGCCTGCGAGACAGCGACGTGAGCAGGCTGAGTAGCCAAATTGGTCAGCTGCTGCTTGGCCTGGTAGGGTCCGAGCTCGCGGCATGAGTCGCTTCAGCACAAGCCTAAAGGTGGGACTTCTCACCGTTGCCACCGTCCTGGCAGGGCTTTTGATTTTGCGCTTCGTCGACCGCCGGGTTTCCAGCACCGATGGCTACTTGGTCTACGTCCTTTTGGAGGATGTCGGCGGGATTGCCAAACGTTCGCTGGTACGGGTCGCCGGCATCCCCGTGGGCTCGGTCGAAGACATCCGCCTGGAGGGCACTCAGGCGCGCATCGATATCCGCATGCAGCCGGACGTGCCTCTGTTCGAGGATGCCCAGGCCGGCAAACAAATGCGCAACCTGCTGGGCGAGTCGTTCATCGGCTTGAGCCCCGGGACGCCCGGCAAGCGTCAGCTGCAGGACGGCGACCAGATCCAGGCCCTGGCGCGCAGCGCCACTCCGGACGAGCTGCTGCAGAACATGTCCAGGATCGCCCAGACGGTGGAGCGCATCACCACGGCCATCGAGAAGTCGGTGGGCTCGGAGGAGGCGCAGCAGAACATGCGCGACACGCTCGAGAACCTGGCCGAGGTCACGCGCGCGCTGAATCTGACCGTCAACGAGAACCGCGAGAGCATCCGCAACATCTTGAGCGGCGTCGAGGCCGTGACCACCCAGGGCCAGGGCGACGCGGTGGAGATCCTCGACAACATGCGCGTCGTGACCGGGGAGTTCCGGCGCCTGATGGCGGGCAGCGAGGGCGGCACGGGCACCACCGATCAGGTCAGGGGCCTCGTCGATCGCGTCGACCGCTCCACGCAGAGCCTGGAGAAGGTCCTGGCCAACATGGAGACCGTCACCGGGCGGCTGGAGCGCGGCGAAGGCACGCTCGGGCGGCTGAGCAAGGACGAGAAGCTGATCAACGAGATCGAGAACGTGACGCAGCAGGTGAACAACTACGTCACGGGGCTGTCGCAGCTCCGTACCATCGTCGCGCTGCGCACCGACTATCAGTTTCGCGCTCAGACCGTAAAGAGCTACGTGGAGCTGCGCCTGCAGCCGCGTGAGGACAAGTTCTACTCGATCGAGATCGTCAACGACCCGCGCGGCTTGACCAAGATCGAGCAGGTCAACGTCAACACCACCAACCCCAACGATCCGAACCAGTATCAGGAGATCCGTAGCGTCACGAGCAACGCGCTGCGCTTCTCCCTGCAGTTCGCCCAGCGCTTTGGTCCGTTCATCGGGCGCTTTGGTCTGAAGGAGTCGACCGGCGGCGTGGGACTCGACCTGCTCTTGCTCGATGACGCGTTCGAGCTGCGCCAAGATCTCTTCGGCTTCGGCGAGGTGATCCGCCCCCGCTGGCGCTTGTCGCTCGGCTACGCCTTCCTGAACCGGCTCTGGCTCATGGGTGGTGTGGACGACATCATGAGCGGCGACCGTCGTGAGTATTTTCTCGGCGCGCAGCTGCGCTTCGACGACGAGGATCTGAAGACGGTGCTGCCCTTCGCGCCCGCGGTGGACCCGGGGCGGTAGTGAGGTCGAAAATGCCGCAGCATCGCCGTCAGAGTCGGAAGGTAGGCAGAGACGCAGGGCTCGGAGCGCTGCTGCTCGGCCTCTCGGCTCTGTCTCTCTCGGCGCTGAGCTGCCGCAAACCCGAGGCGCCCACGCAGTTGCCGAGCGTGCCGAGCCTCCGGCTGTATCTCGTCTCCAACGTCGCCGGTGCGCTCGAACCCTGCGGCTGTCGCAAGGACATGCTCGGTGGCATCGATCACGCCGCAGCCCTGCTGGCCGCAGGCCGCGCGGAAGCTCCAGAGCGCCTGCTGCTCGGCGCCGGTCCCCTCTTGTTTCAGGACCCACAGCTCGATCCCGCGCGCGGCGACCAGGATCAGTGGAAGGCCGAGTCGCTCGCGGACTCGCTCGCCAGTTTGCCGCTCGGCGCGTGGGCACCGGGCGCCAACGATTTCGCCGCAGGGCGGCCCGCGCTCGGGCAGCTGGCGGCTCGCTCCCGTGCCCGCCTGCTCGGCGCCAACGTGCCGGCAGGGGATCTGCCGTGGTCGAGCACGGCGTCCTTCGAGGTCGGCGGTTATCGGGTGGGCGTGGCGGGCATCGCCAGCGGCCCGGAGCCCGCCGAGCCCGGCGTGAGCGCCGCGGCCGCACTGGCGGACGCCGCGCGCACGCTGGACGCGGCGGGAGCGCAGATCAAGGTGGCGCTGATCGCCGCACCGCGCGGCGAGGGGCTGCGTCTGACCGAGCAGGTACCGGGCTTCAGCGTGGTGTTGCTCGGCAAGCCAACGGAGAGCGGAGACGGCAACGATGCGCCGGCCCCTCCCACGTTGATCGGCGACAGCTTGGTGGTGCAGACCTCCAATCACTTGCAGACGCTGGCAGTGGTGGATCTGTTCGTGAAGGGCGACGACTTTCACTTTCAGGACGGCATGGGGCTCGCGCAGCAAGAGCGGCGAGAGAGCCTGGAGCGCAAGGGCCGGGACCTCGAAGCGCGCCTGGCACGTTGGCGCAGCGAGCAACCTCCCGTCCCCGACCGCATCCAGACGGCAGAGCGAGATCTGGAGCAGACGCGCCGGGAGTTGCAGGAGCTGGAGCGCGCGGCGAAAGCCATGCCCAAGGCGGGCAGCAGCTTTCGCTACCGCCTACTCGAAGTGCGCGAAAGCGCCGGTACCGAGCCGATGGTGGAGGCGCGCATGGGGGAATATTATCGTCGCGTCAACACGCACAATCGCGATGCCTTTCGCGATCGCGTGCCGGTACCCGCGCCCCCGGGCAGCGCTCACTACGTGGGTGCCGAAGCCTGCTCGCATTGTCACGACGCCGCGGACCGCTTCTGGAAAGGCACCGGTCACGCGGGCGCGTACCAGACGCTCACGACACAGTTCAAGGAGTTCAACCTCGACTGCGTCAGCTGTCATGTGACCGGCTACAATCGCCCGGGTGGCTCCACGGTGACGCACACCGACAAGCTCCAGAACGTTCAATGCGAGGCCTGCCACGGCCCTGGCTCACGACACGCCGAAAGCGCGGGCTCGACCGAGCTGATCAAGCTCACGCCGGAGTCCAGCGTGTGCAAGGGCTGCCATCACGCGCCGCACGTCGCCGACGACTGGAGCCTCGAACAGGCCTGGCCACACATCATCGGCCCCGGCCACGGCGCACGAGCCAAGCTACCGAAGCGGTGAGGCGAGGAGGTTCGGGTTCGAGAGCGGACTCGGTGCAAGGTCAGCGAGAGGGTGGAAGTGGGAGTGGCCGCCTCGCAGCAGCTCGCTTGCGCCAGTTCCCTACGGCGCCGGGTGCCAGGCAACTCTGAGTCACTGAGCAACGGGAGCGGGCGTGGCCTCGGGCGCGGGCGCGGATGCAGAGCGTCGGGTTCGGGAGCGGGAGCGGTCTTCGGGAGCGGACGGGAGCGCCTTCGGGAGCGGGAGCGTCGTTGTCGAGAGCGGAAGCGGGCTAGCGGAAGCGGGCTTCGGGAGCGGGAGCGGTTTCGGGAGCGGCGCTGTCGGGAGGAAGCGGGAGCGTCATGCGGGGAGCGCGCACACGGCGCGCCGGCGCAGCTGAAATACGGCGCTGTACGGTGGGGCGCCGTCACGCCGTCTGCGCGGTGGGAGGAGCATGACGCTCCCGCTCCCGAGCCCGAGCCCGACTCTCCGCATCCGCTTCCGAGCCCGACACCGCTCCCGCTCCCCGACAGCGCTCCCGCCTCGCCGTCTGGACCACCCCCATCACCCATGAGCCCGACAGAGGTCCGAGCGAGCGAGCGAGCGAGCCTACGAGGCTACCCCACCACCGGCAGGACCCCGAATGACAGCAAGACAGGACCCCGAATGACAGCAAGAGTAGAGATCACGCCAGGGCCCTCGCGCTGCGCGAGGTAGGAGGCCCGAATAGCCCAGGCCGCGGCCCGCTTCGCTCGCTCGCATCTCGGCTAAAAACGGCAACGGCGAAGGGCCGTAACCCCTCGCCGTCTGCCTGGCCCCCGGAGGGCCTTTACTCGTGCGCTGCGGCAGCCACCACCGTCGGCGTTGCCGAGGGCTGCTGCAGGTAGATGAGCTCCGCCAGGCTCTGAATCTGCTCGGGGCTCAGCTTCGCTCCGAACTTGGGCATCTTGCCGTTGTCGCCAAACAGATGCTCCTGGCCGGAGTCGCGAATGACGCTCGCGATCCACTCCTGGCTACCCCGCTTGGCCAGGTTTGGCCCGGTGCCACGCTTGCCCGCTTCGACCTCGTGGCAGTCGCCGCAGTTGAGCGGGCTAGAGAAGATGGCGCCACCCTGCTGCGCCAGCGCCGCGTCCAGATCCTTGGGCGGCACCGCGGAGACGCTGAGCACGTACTCCACCACCTGCTTGAGCTGCTCATTGCTCAGGTCCTTCTCGGGATACGGCGTCATCTCGTCTTCGTGCTTGGTGCCGCCGAAGAAGCGCTTCTCCGTCGGATTGCGGATCATGGCGCTCAGCCAGGCGCGGCTGTTGTAGTCGCCGAAATCCGGAGCCTCGGAGCCGCCGATGCCGTCGATGGCGTGGCAGTTGGAGCAGGTCTCCTTGAACAGGCGCTTGGCGGCGAACGACGGATCGTTCTCGAAGACGGCGTCACCACCCGGCGGCAGTACGCCCTTCTTGGCGAGCTCGCGGGCATACTCGGCCTCTTTGACCGCGACCACCAGACCGGCCTGGTACTTCGCGTTGTGCTTGTCCTCATTGAGGGCAAGACCGGTCAGAGCGACCACTCCCGACATCAACAGGGCGACGCCGGCGAGCACCGGCAAGCGGTCCTTGGCTGCCCGGCTCTCTGCCTTGTCGATCCAGGGCAGCAGCACGAGGAACGTGGCGGCGGCGCCCGGGATGATCGCCGTGGCGATGATCTGGGACGGGCCGTGGAAATACTTGAGCAGCTGGAACAGGAACAGGAAGTACCATTCCGGGCGAGCCACGAAGTTGCTCGCCGGCTGCGCGGGAGCAAACAGCTCCGAGCCATGCGTGTTGAAGTTCACGATCACGAGCACCGCCGAGGTGATCGCCATGGCCACCATGTCCAGAAACAGCTGCTTCGGGAAAAAGGCTTCCGTCGTGCGATCGAGTTCCTTCTGCGGCAGCACGGGCGGCGTTACGCCGTGCTTGCGGAACAGCGCGAGGTGCGCGCCCAGCAAAGCGGCCAGCCCGATCGGCAACACGAAGACGTGCAGCGCGAAGAAGCGCGTGATGGTCAGGTTGCCGTACTGGCTGCCGCCCTGCAGCAGGCGCTGTTGCACGTCGCCGGCGGGCATGCTGCCCATGATGCTCGTGGCGACCTGCGTGGCCCAGTAGCCCTTCTGGTCCCAGGGCAGCAGGTAGCCGGTCAGAGCAAAACCGAGCACCAGGGCTGCCATCAGGAGCCCGGTGAGCCAGTTCAGCTCGCGCGGCGCGCGATACGCGCCCGCAAAGGTGACCTGCAGAAAGTGCAGGATCGTCACGATCACCATGGCGGACGAGCCGTGGTGATGCAGCCCGCGCAAGAACCAACCGGCGGTGACGTGATCGTTGATGTACGCCGTACTCGCCCAGGCGTCGGTGGCCGACGGGCTGTAGTAGGTGGCCAGCAGGATGCCGAGCACGACCTGCTGCATGAACAGGAACATCAGCACGCTGCCGAACACGTAGCGAGGGCGTGCCCCACCAGGGATCTGCTCGTTGGCAGCCTCGTGCCACAGATGCTTGATGCTCGCGCGCCGATCGAGCCAGTCGATTACCTTAGCCAGCATTTTGCCGCTCCCGGACTACTGCCACGGCCATTACTTGTTGCCGTGGCCAGTTCAGATGAGTGAGTTCAAGGTCGCCGCAGAAAACCGCGGCCCATTAGAGAAAGAGCGCGCCCACCCGCCGCTCACCAGGCACCAGCTCGAGCTCGATTTCATTCTGGAAACGAGTGGTCGAAACGACGCGGTGGTTCAAACACGTCCGATCAGACCACGTGCTTGTCAGGCACGCCGATCTTGTAACGCTCGTAACGAATCGCCAGCACGCCGCCCTCTTCCTTGACCTCCAGCGTGTCCAGGGTGCGCGGCGCCGGGCCGTCTTCAATCTTGCCGTCCAGACCAAACGCCGAGCGGTGGCAGGGGCACTTGAACTTGTGATCGGCCGACTCGTAGTCGACGGCGCAGCCGAGGTGCGGGCACACCGAACTAAAGGCGACGAGCTTGCCGTCGGTCCTGATGATCCACGCCGAGCCGATCTTCACCTGCTCGATGCGGTTCCACGCGTCCATCTTGTCGGCGAGCAAGTCCACCTTGACAGGCTCACCCTCCTTGAAGCGCTCCGCGCGCCCGGCGGGGATGAAACCTCCGCTGCCGGTCGTGGTGTCGTGGCTGATTGGATAGGCGAGGTACGCCAGCGCGGGACCCGCGGTGACGGCGGCAACGCCTGCTCCCAGACCGTGAACCCCCAACTTCAGAAAAAGCCGACGGCCTTCGTCCTCGACAGGATGGCCCTTGTCTTCTGCCATGGCGCGGGAGTCTAGGCAGGCGCTCCGTACACGTGCAAGGACTTTCTTGTCGGCGTTGTCACGAGCGAGCACGCGACACACACGCGCGCCGCCTGCGCTCACGTCAACGCACGGCCGCGCGCGCGACTGTGCATGCGCTGTGTGAGCAAACGCTTCCACGAGCGCTGGCTCGCTCGGACGCGCGACGCCGGTGATTCGCTGGATACGGCGCAAAACGCGGCGCACCGCGGCTGCTGGCTCGATCGCGCAGGCCACGTCTCGGCGCGAGCGCGCAGCATTACGTCGAGAAACGACGGCGGCAGGACGGCGCCATCGCGCTGTTGCATCACTGTTGCACCGAAGCTCGACTCGCCCTCGGCGTGGCTCGCTCGGCGCAGCGCCTCAAAAAAGGTCGGCGCCTCGTAGCATACGGAGGTCGCACATCGACATACCAAAAAGCACATCTAACGTCGGAGCAGTCGCCCTCTACGTCACCGCACACGTCTGCGCGCTCCAGCATTCACGCCGCGCCGCGGCTGCGAGCCGTGCGCTGCGAAAGTTACAGCACCGCTCGCGCGAAGGTAGCGGGCTGCGTCGCCGCATCGCGTGTCTATGCAAATCTCTGGCGCAGGTGCGCGCCTCGCCTCAGTTCGTGATGTGCGTTGAGCACGACGACACACGCAGGTTCAACCCGCGGCAACCTCGTCGGCAAGAGCGAGGCCAGATGCAGCGCCGCATCGGGGCATTTCGCGAGTTTATTTCGACCGGGCGCCCACAAAAAAGGCGTCGATTTCCGCGCTCTCAGCGAGCAATGCGCTGCCGCAGGGCGCCGAGGTCTGCTAGTCTGATCAACCTTAGACGCGCTTTTCGAGAGCAGGCTTCACGGTCATCTCTTCTTACTGACCCGCCCCGCTTGCCGATCGACACGCCCGAATCTTTGCCTTTCTCGACCAGCTGCTCGTGCGAGAGCCCTGATCGAGAGCCGTAGCGATCGACATTACTGCCCGAGCTATCCCCGAGTACCCCAAGAAGGAATCAACCTTCTGTTTCCGGAGCTGTCCGGGCTGAAGGCCACCCCTTCTCGGGTATCCCGCGGATCCCCGGGCCCGTTCAGTATTTCCGCAAGGCCAAGGAACCGAGCCAGTACCCGCCGAAGGAGCTCCATGTCACGTAACGCGTCCCTCGAAAGCTCATCCACCGCCACCCCCGCCTCGGGGCCCGCCCAGAGGTTGTTGCGGGGTCTCCCGCTGGCGCTCCGCCCGGGGCCTGCCCTCGGCTATGACCTGATGCGCGTGTATCTGGGGATCGGCCTGTTCGTGCGCGGCGTCCTCTTCGTCTCCGAGCCAGAGCTTTTGCTCGGCTACCTGCAGGACATGCAGGGCTGGTTCTGGCCCTACGCCTTGGTGCACTTCGTGGCAGTGGCCCACTTGTGCGGCGGCGTGGCGCTGGCCCTCGGCTTGCTCACGCGGCTGGCCTCGGCGATCCAGATCCCGATCCTGTTCGGCGCGGTGTTCCTGATCCACTCCAGCGGCGGCCTGCTCAATCCCGGGCAATCGCTCGAGTTCTCGGGCCTCGTCTTGGCCCTCTTGATCGTCTACTTCGTGTTCGGCTCGGGGGAGCTGTCGCTCGATCGCTTGCTGCGCGAGTCGGACGTTCGCTCCGCGGCGGTCCAGACGCCGAGCCTGATCCCGGAAATGCCGCTGCGCACCCACCCGGCGTTGTTGGCCCGCTCGCCCAAGAGCTGAGCGCTCCTCGCTTCCCCCCGGCCCCGCGTCGCGCGCAGGTCGCGCTTACCCCGCTGGGGGCCCGCCCCCGCTCTACTCGATGCTGTGCCGCAGGAAGGCGCCCTGGCGGTAGCTCACGATGTAGAGCAGCGCAAACGCCATGTAGGTGGCAAATACCGCCGCCCACAGGGACGTGGCGTCCCAGCGCATGATGAACGCGGCGGTGCAGAGCGGTATCTGCACCACCGTGATCACGAGGGCATCCAGGCGTAGGCTCTGCCGCGTCGCTCCGGCTCCCTGAATGGCGGAGCCGAGCACGATGCCAATGCCCAGGCCCACGTAGCCCGGCGCCACGATGCTCAGGTAGTGCATCGCGTCGTCCACGACGCTCGGGGTGGCGTCAAACAGCATCACGAACTGCCGGCCCCAGGCAAAACATGCAGCGGCAAACGCGGCCATCATGATGGCGTTGTACAGCGTCGCGTACCAGCCGCTCTGCTTGGCGCGCACGCTCTGCACGGCGCCCAGGTTTTGACCCACGAAGGTCTGCGCGGCACTGCCCCAACCCAGGCCGACGTACAGGGCCATGGTCTCGAGCCGCAAGACCAGCCCGAGCGCGGTCGACATCGACTGGTCATCCGCCGTGGTGTAGAGGCGCTGCGCGACGGCCACGACCACGAAGATCGCGAACACGCGCACCACGAGTTGCGAGCTCGTCGGCCAGCCAATGTCCCAGATGCGGCGCATCTGCGCCAGGTCGGGAGCCAGGCGATCCTCCGAACCAAACAGACCAAAGCGCCGGAAGGAGATGTAAAAGATCGGGATCACGCCGACGCAACGGGCGATCACCGTGGCCCAGGCGGCACCCACGAGCTCCATGCGCGGTATGCCGAGCGTCGTCGCCAGCTCGGGGCCCCAGGCAAAAATGGCAGGCGCCGGGCCCGGGCCATACACGAACAGCACCGCCAGCACGAGGTTGACCACGTTGGCGATCAAGAGCAGCACAATCGGCGTCTTGCTGCTGCCGAGCGCACGCTGAATCGAGATCAGGTGCAGGAGCAGGAAGATCGTGAAACTGCCGCCCATCATCACGCGCAGGAACTGCGTGCCGACGCGCGCCACCTCACCCTTGGCCCCCGCGACGCTCACCATCAGGGCCTCGGCCCCAAAAATCCCGATGCTCGACACGATCGCGCTCACGCCGATCAGCAGCAGCACGGATTGCCAGGCGATGCGGCGCACGCCATCCATGTCGCCTTCGCCCTGCTTGCGGCTGATGATCGCACTGGTGGCGATCGACAGGCCGTAGCTCAGGATGGTGCCTACGGCTCCGATCAGATCCGCCACACCGATCGCGCCGAGCGCTGCGCTGGCCTTGTGCCCGCCCAGGCCCGAGATGATGTAGGCGTCCACGAGGTTGAAGCTGGTCTGCAGCCCCATGCCCAGTGCCAGCGGCACGCCGAAGCGCGCAATCTCGAGCGCCAGCGGCCCCGACAGGATGCGCTGGCTCGCCGGACTGATCCGGGCTGGGGGCGCGGAGGCCGGCGACGACGGGGACGAGGCGTCTGCCCGATCCGACTTGAGCGTGGGCCTCATGAACTGGTGTCTCGGGCGCGCTCGAAACAGTCGTCGACGATGCGCAGGGCGCGGCGCCGCTGGCGGGTGGCGTCGACCCAGCGCTCGGTGCGCGGGTCATGGTAGCCGCTGACGTAGCCCGCCTCGGGCTCTGCGCCGTCGTAGAAGCGGGCGACCCGCGCCATCAAGAGCTCGCGAATGTACTTGCCGACCAGCGATGCCAACATCACGAGCACGTCGCGAGCGTCCGCGTCTTGAACGAAATGCAGCTCCCCGAGGCCCGGGAAGTAGTACGCACTGCGCTGACGGCCCACCTGGAGCGTCGTGTGCAGGCGACCGGCGAGGGGACCGAAGAATCGGTCGTATTCGTTCATCCCCCCCACCTTGCCACAGGTGGCGGTGAGGTCGCCCGAGCTTTGCTCGCGCAGCCCGAGAAGCAGCCCCTCCATGGCGTGCAGGTCGCTGACGAAGCGATTGACGCCGCGCTCCCTGGCACGGTTGAGGCGCTGCGTGCAGACGCTGGTCACCTGTACGCGCTGCACCTCGATGCCCCGCTCGCGCAGCCTGGCCACGTGCCCTGTGACCCGCTGCAGCAGCTCGTCGCTGGCGGCAAAGCTTTCGCCTTCGATGCCCCAGCACTGCTGCTCGATGTGCCGCGGGCAGTCACGGCGCAGACTGCTCGAGGCCTCGAGCGACAGATGTTCGAACAGCGCTCGTGGGCAATCCCAGCGATCGCCGGTGAGCGCGCGCGCCCAGGCTTCCCCCAGGCTGACGTCGGCGTGACTCACCAGTTTCTTGGAGTCGCCCAGATCTTCGCTCAGCTTGCCGCGCGGACGGCGTGAGGCCCAGCGCTGACCCGCCGGCGTGACCCGAGCCAGAACCGCAGTGACGACGAGCGGGCCGAGGCGGGAGCCGAGCCCATTCTCGTCCACACCGACCAGGCAGGCCGTCTCACCACTTTGCATTCCGGGCCATCTCGAGAGCGCGAGCCTCGAACCATTGCCCCGCGGGCGGCCCTCCCTTGCACGCGCCATCGGATTCCCCGGGCCGCTTCAACCAGAGGAATGCATCCAGCGCGGGCTCACCTGTGTCCGTCGTCGGGGCACGACCGAGGGCACGCCCTTCCGGATTGCACCAATCCTCCGGATCCCCGGCGGGCGCGGGCCCATTGCCGTTGCGGCTCGAATCAACGACGAAATGGCTATCCTGGCCGAGGGCCGCAATCAGCTCCTTGCCGTAGCTGACGAGCTCCGCGTCGGCGCGATAGTTGGAGGTATTGAGCGCAAACCCGCGCGCCTCCGCGATGCCCGCGCGGCGCAGGCGCTGCGCCATCTCCGCCGCAGGGACCCAGCCGGAATGGCCCGCGTCGATGTACACCGCGACGCCCGGCTGCGCCTCCAGGAGGACCACCGCCTGACGGATCAGCTCCAGGCGTTTTTCCTGATCCTCCGGCGATAGACACTGCGTGAGCAGCCCGAGCGCATCGGGCTCGAGCACCACCACGGCGCGGCGCTGGCCGATGCCCTCCGCCACGCCCTTGATCCACTCGGCGTAGCTCGAGTCGTCGCTGGCGCCGCCCGCGGAGTACTGCCCGCAGTCGCGATTGGGCACGTTGTACGCCACCAGCAATGCTAGTTCTCCGGCGCGCTCGGCCGCGTTCACGTAGTTGGTGACCACGGTCCGGACGTCGCCGCTCCAGCCACCGTACCAGCTGGCCTGGGGCTGCGCGGCGATCTTACCGATCAAGAGAGCGTCCGCGGGGTTGGTCTTGGCCAGGCGCTGCTGAGCGTTCTCGGCGTTGGAGTAGGGCGCCCGATAGATGCGGATGCCGGCGAAGGGATTGCCGGTGCGCGGCTCCGAGGCGGGCGCGCCCGCACTGGCGGGGGAGCTGCCCGGGACGGCGGGCGCCGGCCGGCCGCAGGCGACTCCGAGCGACCCCAGCGCTACGGCAGCGGCGAGCACCCCGGCGCGCAGCGCGCCCGGGCCGCGGCACACGGCGTGCGTCCCGAAGCCGAGCTCGTGGGAACGCCGGAGACCGGGCATGCGCATCGCGCCCTTGGATAGCCCAGGCCTCCGGGACTTGTAAAGCTTCGCGGCCGCGCCCAGGGCGGCGCCCGGGAAATTACTCGCAGCCGATCAGACCCTGTTCCGCGGCACACGTCATGGCCCTCAACATGGCCGGATCGATGTCGCCGAGGTCAGGCAGACCCAGCTCGCTCGGCGACTGGTCCGCGGGGGCGGCACAACCGCCATTTTCCATGGTTTCGACCATCGCACCGTCGGTCTCAATCTGGAACGACGTGCGATCGAGCGTCGGGCTCCAGCATTCGACGAGATGCACCGACGCGTCGAGGTCACCTTCACTGAGCCGGGCCTCGGCCCGCCCCAGGCCTCGATTCACGAAAAAGGCGCTGTAGTCGAAGCGTTCGTCGGAGTCCGCGACCACGTCGTGCTCGAAGCAGGTCTCCGCGGAATCGTCACACAGATCCGCCAGCACCTCCGAATCGACGAAATCGACGCGCATGCCGGCTGCGCCCAGGAGACGGCCGTAGAAGTAGTCGACGTCGAGCGGCGCAGGAGCCGCGGCCTGCCCCAGCGTTTGCTCGGGCACGAAGTTGCGGAACACCGCGACGTTGAAGAGCGCTTCACCGCCCGAGACGGCGCGGTGCCCAAACAATGTCACGAAACGCCCACGCCCGTCGCTGGCGTGCGACTCGCTGCGATCGTGGGCCAATACGAAATCGTGGTTCGCCTCCAGGTCCCACAGCGCTACGCCGACGCCCAGGCTCGGATCGTCCGCATCCGGTGTGCTGCCGCCCGAGATCACCGGGACGGCGTCGGACAGATCGCTCGCCGTGGCACGCACCAGGGCGTAGGAGTATTCAAAGTCGGAGCCCGGATCGTTCTGCCGCACGACCAGCGCCATTTTGCCGGCCTCCCGGGGGTTGTTCCACGGGCCCCACAGAAACTCGCGCCGGGTGGCATCGAAGCGCGTCGGGGGAAAAGAGACGATGTCGCGCAGCGCGATCACCAGGTGGCGTACCGGTTGATTGACGGCTCGGGCGAAGCGCACCCCTTCGGCCGCCAGCACGGCATCGCCGGCGTGGGTGAGAGCGCCCGGCGTGTCGTCCGCAGTGGGTATCCCGACGCTGAGCCGATCCTGCTGGGGCAGCGCCTGCAGGTAGGTCGCCAGGGTCGATGGCTGATACTCGTCTCCCGCGTCGGGCGGAGGCTCGCCGCCGCAGGCCAGGGCCAGGCTGGGCAGCAACAAAATGGCTCGATTGCGCATGAAAATGGAACTCCTCGGGAGACGCACCCCTCCCCCCGGGACGGGCATCCCTCAGCGACGAGAACGGAAACGCGGGTCGGCGCTAAAACCCAAAGCATGCGGGCCACCCAGCCGACCCGGAAGCCATTTCCGCGCTCTGGCGCCGCTCGACAGCCCATCGTGGTAGCGCTCATTGCGAAGGATGCGGCTTCCGGAGCATGACGGCCGGGCCATGAACGGACCCCTCTCGCTCGGACTGCCGGCAGCCTCGGCGGTGCGGGAGGATGCGCCGCCGGAGCGCGTCGAGCCCGGGGTCGAGGCCACGTTCGCGGATGTGGCGCTGTTCATGCCGCTCGGGCGCGCTTACAGCTTCTCCATCCCGGACGCGCTCCGAGCCTCGGCCGTGACGGGCGCACGCGTGGTCTGCGGCCTGCGCGGCCGGAAGATCGTCGGCGTGGTGTTGGCGGTCCGGCACGGCGATCCGGGCATCGCACTCGACAAGCTGAAGCCGATCCTGGCGGTGGTCGACGCGGAAGCCGTGGTGCCCGCGGAGTTGCTCGGCTTTCTCACCGAGCTGGCCAACTACTACCTGTCCCCCATCGGCGAGGTGCTGCGACTGGCCGTGCCCGCGGTGGAACGTACGCGAGAACGCGCCCTGAAGCAGGAAGGGCTGGCCCCCGCGCGGCGGCTGTCTGCCGTGGGCCGCTCACTGGCGTACGTGCGGGCGCGCACGCCCGCTCCGGACGCAGCCGACCCGGCGCGCACGCTCCAGGGCCAGGCGGCGGAGGTGTGGCGTCATCTGTCGTCTCAGCCCGGCGTGAAACTGACCGAGCTGGTGGAGCGCTGGGGCAACGCGCGCGCCGTCGTGAAAAAGCTGGCAGCGCTGGGCCTGGTGCACACCGAGCAACGCTCGGAGCTGGAGGGCGAGCTGTTCTCCGGTCCGGTCGTGCGCGACACGGCGCCACAGCTGAACGAGGCGCAGAGCGCGGCCGTGGCCGCCATCCAGGAGCAACTGCGGAGCGGCTCCAGCGCTGCGTTTCTGCTGCATGGAGTGACCGCCTCCGGCAAGACCGAGGTCTACCTGCACGCGGTGCAAACCGCGCTCGCGGCGGGCGGCAGCGCCCTGATCTTGGTACCGGAGATCGCGCTGACGCCGCAGCTGGTGGGGCGCTTCCGAGCCCGCCTCGGCGACACCATCGCGGTCTTGCATAGCGGCCTGTCTCAGCGGCAGCGCCACGTGATGTGGACGCTCTTGCACAGCGGCGAGCGGCGCGTGGTGATCGGCGCGCGTTCGGCGCTGTTTGCTCCCGTGCAGCAGCTGCGCCTCTTGTGCGTGGACGAAGAGCAGGACACCTCCTTCAAGCAGGAGGAAGGCGTGCGCTACAACGCGCGAGACATGGCGCTCTTGCGCGCGCAACGCGCGGGCGCAGTGTGCGTGCTCGGCTCGGCGACGCCCTCGCTCAAGAGCTTTTTTGCGGTGAGCGCGCAGAAGCTCACGCGCCTGGTCCTGCCGGAGCGCGCCCATCGGCAGGCGACCCTGCCGGAAACCGAGATCGTCGACCTGCGCCGCATCGGCCCGGGCATCGCCGGCGAGCGCTTACTGAGCCTGCCTTTGTGCCGAGCCATCGAGGAGGTGCTGGAGAAGAAGGAGCAGGCGATCCTGTTTCTGAACCGGCGTGGCTTTGCCCCGAGCGTGATCTGCGAGGCGTGTGGTCACATCCTCGGCTGCCCGAGCTGCGAGGTCCCCCTCACCTATCACGTCAATCCACGACGGCACGTGGTGTGCCACTACTGCGACTACCATGCCGGCGTTCCGGAACGTTGCCCGAGCTGCAAGAGTCCAGGCCTCAGCTTCGAAGGCATCGGCACCGAACGCATCGAAACCGTGCTCAGCGGCGCATTCCCCCAGGCCCGCGTCGGGCGGCTCGATCGCGACACGGGGCCCGGCTTGAAGAGCGAACACGTGCTGGCCAAGATGGCTTCCGGCGAGCTCGACATCCTGGTCGGCACACAGATGGTGACCAAGGGCCATGACTTGCCGCGCGTTTCCCTGGTCGGGGTGTTGAACGCGGACGCTGGCCTCAGCATGCCCGACTATCAGGCCTCCGAACGAACCTTTCAGCTGCTGGTGCAGGTCGCCGGCCGCGCCGGGCGAGCCAACACTCCCGGCAAGGTGCTGATCCAGACCAAGAACCCCGAACATCCCTCGATCGCCCTGGCGCTGAAACACGACGTGGCCGGCTTCGTCGAATACGGCCTCGCCGATCGGCGAGCTCTCGGCTACCCGCCATACTCCCGCCTGGCGCTCGTGCGCGTCTCCGCTCCGGACGAAGCGCTGGCGCGCGACGCAGCGAGCCAACTGGCGCAAATCGCGCTGCGGCGAGCCGGCAGCCAAGCCGAGATCCTGGGACCCTCCCCTGCCCCGATCACGCGCCTGCGCAACCAGTTCCGCTTTCGCCTGATGGTGCGCGCCAAGACGCGCGGCCCCCTGCGACACGTGCTGCTCGGCGTCCAAGACGCACGCATCGATCGACGCGTCCGCGTCGTGGTCGACATCGATCCTGTGAGCATGTTGTAACGGCGGTGCGCCGGCGTGAGGCGCGACGGCGGCGAGCCGCGACGGCGGCGAGCGCGGGGGCGGTCCGTGCTGCAACGAGTTCTCGACGTCGCGCGACGGCGCACGCCACCCCCGGCGTCTCAGCGAGGCGGGCTGCCTTCGCGCGCTCGGTGGATTAGTGCCGAATGAAGTTTCCGCCGGCACGAGGAGCGCGGACGTGCTCCCGGCGTTTCCGCGAGGCGAGCTCGGCGACATGCCGTCGATGAATCGCTCCTGCCGAGATTAGTGCCGAATGAAGATGACGACGGCGACGGCCGCGGCGCGGGTTCCACATGTCGCTCTTCGATATTTCGTCGAGGTTGGCGTCTGAAGGATTAGTGCTAAATGAAAGAGGTGCGGGGGCGAAGGTCGAAGAGGCAGCGGGCATTTCATTTTCACACCTGGGGTGGCGCGCGGGCGGGAGCGGGTCGGAAGCCAAGCGGGCGGCGGGCGGGGGTTGCCCATCTGCGGCGGCCGGCGCATGCGGCGCGTCACCCGTTGCACGTCACGTTGCGCATTCGGGCAGGGTTGCCGGCGTTGCGCGAGCACGAGTTGTTCATCCAGGTGCGCCGCGCGCTGGTGGCGGGGCGTGAGCGCTTTGGCTTTCGGCTGGTGCATTTCAGCGTGCAGCGGGACCACCTGCATCTGCTCGCGGAGGCCGCCAGTCGGCGTGCGCTGTCACGGGGCGTGCAGGGCCTCTCGATCCGCGTGGCGCGCGCGATCAATCGGCGGCTGCAGCGCCACGGCAAGGTGTTTGCCGATCGCTATCATGCACGCGCTCTGAAGACGCCGCGCTCGGTGCGCTGGGCGCTGCGGTACGTGCTGTTGAATGTGCGCAAACATGAGCGGGGCGCCTGGGATCTGCCGTTTGGATTTGTGGACAGCTGCTCGTCCGCGGCATGGTTCAATGGCTTCGCTCGACCGGCAGAGCTCATCTTCGGCGCGCGCCAGTGTCGAGAGGAATTCCGCGCTCGCCACGGGCTAGACTCTCCCGTCGTCGCGGCGCGCACGTGGCTGTTGACGGTCGGCCCAACGCGCGCGCCGCCGTTCGACGTCGACGAGGTGCCGGGCGGGGCGTAGCGCGCCAGTCGCGATTCGCCGCCCGCGCGGGCGCGTCTGGCTCGGTCGCCAGTCCTTGGACAGGGTCTGAGCTCGTTGCTAACCTGCGGCGAGAGACGACGTGGAAAACGTGTGGCCGTGGGGCATCCCGGTATTCGTCGCGCTGGGAGCCCTAGCTCTGCGCGGCGTGCGCTGGGCGTATGTGACCTTCATTCTCCTGAGCGTCGCATTCTTTCCCGTCCGCACCTGGTTTCGTTTCGAATCCCGGGCATGTGACCTCACCTGTAGCGGGTCACTCGCTCTTACTTCTCTCACGAACTATCCGCACATCGTGCTGTTTGGTCTCTTCTTCGCGGGGACACTGGCGCAGTTTTCGCAGGAACGCAGGCGCAGCCGAGCGGGCTCCGCGTTTGCGTGGGCGGGGGTCGCGACCATGCTGATGGGCGCTGTGGTGGAACTCGAGCAGGGCCTCACAGGCAGGGGACATTGCCGATTGCGCGACCTGCTGCCAGACGCGGCAGGCGCCGTATGGGCGGCGACCCTCCTGTGGGGGTGGAGCAAGGTCCGCGGCGCTCGGTCGCGGGACAGGCATAGATGTGCCTAGCGGTTCATGGCTCGTGATTCACGGGTGACTCAGCACGGTGTACCGTCGAGCTGCTCCGCTGGCGGTCGTACCCGGGAGCTCTCGACACCCGGGAGCTCTCGACGACAGGTGCGATCTGGGGCCTCGTCCCCCGTTAGGCCTCGAAATATAAGGACAGAAAAGCGTTCGGCTTTGCGCGGCCGGCGATCCGTGCTATCCCTTGTGGAAGCGGCGGAGAGACTTCGGAGTGACTTGGTGCTGCACGAGCAGCCCTCCACGCAGGGTTTCTGGTCCTAGGTTTGCCGGGTTTTCCGGTCCTACTATGAGCCTTGCCGTGGAGTTGGTTTCTGCTTGTCGGCCGGTGGTCCTCTACGGAACTCCCTAATAAAACGCTCAGCCCAGCCATGGGCATGCTGATCAAACGGTGGTCACCAGTGTGACTCACGAGTGTGATCCAACGTGTGGTCATTCTGATGAACAGAGTGATCGACTGAGCGATCAACGAGTGCCCCATAACGTCGGAAATGCGAGCGCAGGCTCGCTCCCCCGAACCTCGTTCCCCCGAACGGCCGCGGCCACGAGCCACGGGGCGGGTGAACCCAAGGGCACGATTTGGAACGAAAAAAGAGACATTCATGAAATTTGATGACCTGGGGCTGAAGCCCGAGCTTTTGCGGGCCGTGGCCGATTCCGGCTACACCCAGCCCACGCCGATCCAGACGGCGACGATTCCGATCGCGCTGAGTGGACGTGACGTGATCGGATGCGCGCAGACGGGGACGGGAAAATCGGCGGCATTCTGCCTGCCGGCGCTGCAGCTGGCGCACGCGGTTTCCGGGGACAAGCCCGCGCTGCACACCTTGATTCTGACGCCCACGCGCGAACTGGCCGCGCAGATCAACGAAAGCCTGGAGGCCTACGGCCGCCACCTCGACCTCTGGCACACGGTGGTCTTCGGCGGCGTGAACGACAAGCCGCAGATCGCGGAGTTGCAGCGCGGCGTCGATATCCTGGTGGCCACCCCCGGACGCCTGCTCGACTTGATGAATCGCGGCGTGGTGAAACTCGACAAGGTGCAACTGTTCGTGCTCGACGAGGCGGACCGCATGCTCGACATGGGGTTCATCCAGGACGTCAAGCGCATCACGCGGGCCCTGCCGGCGAAGCGCCAGACCCTGTTCTTCTCGGCCACGATGCCGGAGCCGATCAAGCGCCTGGCGGACAGCCTGGTGAAGAACGCGCAGATGGTGGCGGTCGATCCGGTCTCCTCCTCGGTGGAGATCGTGTCGCAGAACGTCTACTTCACGCACAAAGAGAACAAGCGGGACCTGCTCCTGCACCTGCTCAAGGGCGAGGATTACCGGCGCGTGGTGGTGTTTACGCGCACCAAACACGGCTCGGACAAGGTGGCCCGGCACCTCGACAAAGCCGGCACGAGCGTGGCCGCGATCCACGGCAACAAGGCCCAGAACGCCCGTACGCGCGCGCTCGAGGGCTTCAAGCGCGGCGACATTCAGGTGCTCGTGGCCACGGACATCGCGTCGCGCGGCATCGACGTGGACGACATCACGCATGTCATCAACTTCGAGCTGCCGAACGTGCCCGAAACCTACGTGCATCGCATCGGTCGGACCGGGCGCGCCGGCAAGGGTGGCACCGCCATCTCGCTCTGCGACTCCGAGGAGCGGCCTTTCTTGCAGGACATCGAACGACTTACCGGTAAGCGCCTGACGGTGGTCGCGGACCATCCCTTCGCCGGGCGGGCCCCGGTCTCGACGCCCGAATCCCGGGAGGCGCAGGCCGCCTTCGACGGCCGTCCCCGCGGACCTCGTCCCTCGCAAAACGGCCGGCGCAACTCGCCGCGCAACGGCAACGGCAACGGCGGGCGGACCTCGGGAGGCTCCGGTGGCAACTCGCGCTTCGGAGCGCGTCGCGCGGCTGCTGCCCGTCCCTGACAAATGATAGAGTCCGCGTCACCATGAGTGACGCGGACCCTTCCTCGCTGCCGGCGCTGGAGCTGCTCTTCGAGCGCCCCGATCTGCCCACCTCGGGCCTACCGGAGGCGCTCGCTCGGGCGTACGCGGGCGAACTCGGCGTGAGCGGTCCGCGCGTCTTTGCCAATTTCGTGGCTTCACTGGACGGGGTGGTGGCGCTGCCGGGGCCGGCCGAGTCGGGCCATGTCGTCAGCCAGGACAGCGCGGCGGATCGCTTCGTGATGGGCCTCTTGCGCGCCTGCGCCGATGCCGTCGTGATCGGCGCGGGGACGTTCCGCCGTTCCCCGGCCCACCTGTGGCAGGCGGGCTCGATCTACCCTCCCGCCGCGGCGTTGTTCGCAGAGGTGCGCGCGCGGCTCGGCCTGCAGCCACAGCCCAAGCTGGTGGTGGTGAGCGCCTCCGGGGCGTTGGATGTGGCGCGGCCGGCGCTGGCGGACGCGGTGATCGTCACCAGTGTCTCGGGCGCGTCCAAGCTGCGCCCCGTGCTGCCGCCAGAGGCACGCCTGGTGGTGCTCGATCTGCAGGACCTGCGCTTGTCGGAGGTGCTGGCGAGACTGCAAAGTGAAGGCTTGCCGCGCCTGTTGACGGAGGGCGGGCCGTCCTTGTTCGCGCGCATGGTCGCCGAGCAACTCGTGGACGAGCTATTTCTCACCACCTCGCCCGCGCTCTTCGGGCGGCTCCCCAACGACCAACGAAAATCACTGATCGATGGCCTGGACGTCGCGGGCACCCAGCTCGATCTGCTGAGTGCCCGCCGGCACGGGTCGCACCTGTTTCTACGCTATGCGCTGCGCCGCGTGCGCACCCCGTCGCTCGTACCTTGAGTTCACGGCGAGCTGGGAGCGGCCCCGACGAGCCGCAGCGGTGAGAGCCGCGTCTCAGGTCAGGAGGGCTCGCTCTTGTCGAAGGCGTTTCCCAACAGGCGCCCATACAGGTCGCGATAGCGCTGGAGCGCGCGCCGCAGGTCTTCCGTCGACACGTCTCCGTCGCGCGACCAGGACTGCTGCAGCTGATCACGTTCGCCCTCCAGGCGGCGCACCGCTTCCTCCACCGCTTCATTCACGAGGCCGTGCGCCTGGCGCAGAGCCCCCGCGGGGTCGTCGACGAAGCCGGCCTGGACGGGCCACCAGCGCTCCCGGGACGCGTCCGCGTTGGCGGCCGCCGCGTTCGCCCACTGCTCTTGCTGACCTTCCTCGGCGCCCTGCAGCGAGCGCCGACGTTCGGAGTCGCTCGGGCGATCACCATCGGAAGCGAAGCCCTCGGAACTCGATTCTACTGATTGTGCCATGGCGTTCTCCTCTCTTTCATCGAGCGTTACGCGTTCGCCGGCTGCCAGCGGCGCGAGTCGGGCCGGGCCTCGGCGGGAGTGCCGAGCAACTCGGCAAAGAGCGCCCGGTAGTGCACGATCGCCTGCCGCAGCTGTTCCGTGTCCGCGTCCATGCGGTTCGCTTCATGCAGCGCATGCGCGGACCGGTAGTGCTGAACCACGGTCGCGTGATCCACCGAGAGATCGGCGATGCATTGCTCGAAGTCTTCCACCGGGTAGCCGCGGGCCCGCATCACCTGTTGCACGAGTTCGTGCGCCGAACGCACCGCCGCGCCGGGGGTATCCACGAAGCGCTGCTGCGTGTCTTGCCAGGCATCACTGAAGCGCCGGTGCTCTGACTGGCTGAGCGCGTGGATCTGGAAATGACGCACACGCTCCGCCCGCGCTTCGAGCTCGCGCTGCACACGGCGGGGATCATCGTATTGTTCCGCCAGGCGTTCGTACTCTGGACCGAAGCGCTCGCGCAGCGCTCGCTCGCGTTTGCCTCGGGCGTTTCGCCACACCAGGGCGCCCGCGAGCACGACCGCGGCGGCCACCATCAAGCCTATTAGAACCCAACCGATCTCGTTTGTAGACATCTTGACCTCGAGTTGGAGGTTGTTCGTTGGTCGCCGTGACTTGCAAGGCACGTGCCGCCAGAATCCTTTGTTCCGATGGCTGGCTCAGACTAGGCTTGCCGGGTGCTTCGCAAGCCACGACCGATCACCGAGTCCTGGCGGCACGGCCTGTCGGGCCAGGCGTTCGTCGATGCTTTTCTCGAGTGCGCCACCGGCGCCGTGTCGCTGGGCGTCGTCCCGCCACCCGCCAGCGCACATGTCAGCGTCAGTCTCGCGTTCGAAGAGCTGTCGGGCAGCATCGAGGAAGTGCGCGAACACCTGCGGCCCGAGGATGTCGAGTCCCTGCAGGCAGCGTCCTTTCGACTCGTCGGTAGCTTGCCGGCCAACGGCCAGCACCGCCGCAGCGTGACGCTCTCCGCGACCCCGATCCAGCAGATTGTGTCCCTCGACGTGCAACACCCGCAGGACCTGGCGCTGGCGCACGATCTGGTGGCCACGGTGCACTCCAAGTTTCCGCGCGCCGAGGGCCAGCAGTCGCCGGACCTCGGTGCCACGAGCGACACTGCCGGGCCCGATCCGGTATCGGTCGCCGCCACGCGCTTGCACCCGGGCTTGCAGGTCGATCACTATCGGCTGATCCGTCGACTGGGCGCGGGATACTCGGGAGAGGTGTGGCAGGTCGAAGTGCTGTCCGCTCCGCCGGGCGTGGCCGTGGTTGCCGGGCAGGTCGCGGCGATGAAGCAGTATTTCCCCTCCGTGCTCACGCGTAGCTCGGATTCACTGCGCATCCAGCAGGAGTTCCGTGTGGCGTCGGAGCTGCGCCACGAGAACCTGGTGAGCGTGTATGATCTGGTGCTGTCACCGAGCCGCACCTTCGGCTCGTTTCTGATCATGGAATACGTGGCCGGGGACAGCCTCAAATCGAAAATCCCGGAGCAGGGCTTTCCCTGGGAGCACTGTGTGCTGATCGGGCGGCAGCTGTGTGCAGCGCTGATCGAGCTGCATAGCTACGGCGCGCTGCACCGCGACATCAAACCCGCCAACATCATCGTGCTGCCGGGGGAAACTCTCTCGATCAAGTTGCTCGATCTGGGCATCGTGTCCTTGATCGGCGAGCGCGGGCTGACTGAAGACAGCGTTTTTCTGGGCAGCAAGCACACCTCCGCCCCCGAGCAGCTGTTTGGCGACGAGATCGACGAGCGCGCAGACGTGTATGCTTTCGGCGCGACGCTGTATCAGTGCTACCGGGGCAAACCGCTGTATGACGAGCAGGGGCCGGTAACGGCGGTGGTACGCGCGATGCTGGAGAATCCCCGCTCCTGCGAGGCCAAGCCGGGAGCGAGCGAAGACGAAACGCGCTTCGTCCATTTCATCGATCGTTGCCTGGCCCAGGATCCCGCGAAGCGGCCCGCCAACGCCAGGCAGTGTCAGGAAGAACTCGAGCGCTTCTCGCACTGAGATCCGACTGAGGCGTTCTGGTCGAGGCGGGGCCTGGCGCGCTGCGGCGCTCTGGACTCCAGACCATGCGCCCAAGCGTATGGCGGCCCTCATACAGGGGCGTGGGAAGCAGGACGCCCGGCCCCGGGCCGGATGGTGGCTCGGTACCGCAAAAATCAGCACCTGCCAGCGACGGATTGTCCGCCCTGCCTCGTTGGACTGAGAGAGCCGCGTGCCCGAGCGTCGTGCGTCCGGTCTCGAAAAGGAGCAATAAATCCGATGATCGCCAAACTTTCGGTACTTGGTTTCAGCCTGGCGACCGCGCTGAGCGGCACAGCCCTGGCGAGCGACGACTGCACGGATGGGTCGCACGGGCCCGCCGCGCATCGCGCCCCCGCGGGCTACCACGGCCCCCAGACGCCGCAACGTTACGACGCCCGCTACGACGGGGCTCGCCGCGGCGACGGCCGCCACGGCGGCGATGTTGGCAATGGAGACCGTGGCTACGACGGCGTTCGCGGGGACGTCGTCGATCTGCGGCAGTCCGACCTCAACCGCGACGGTTGGGTCACGATGGCGGAGGCGCTCCAACATGGCCAGCAAGATTTCCGGCGCACCGATCGCGATCGCAACCGAGTCCTGACCCGCTACGAACTGCCTCGTCGCGAGTTGGCTCAGGACGACCGCGACCACAACGGCAGGATCAGTTACCAGGAGCACCAGGCCGCCGTACGCTGGGACTTCGCGAGGTATGATGCCAATCGCGACGGCGTGCTCGCGCGCTACGAGCTGAACGCGCCCTACGCCACCCGCGCGGGCTGGCGGCGCTGATGCGAAGCGCGGACAATTCCGCCTAGAACGGGGCTCCGGGCAGGCGCAGTGACGTGCTGCGCCTGCCCTCGCCCTTCGAACTCGTTGCCGGCGGCGCTCCGAACGCTGCCCTTGCACGAGTCCCACAGCGTCACCACCTTGCGTACGGGCTTGTCGTGACCGCGGACCGAGGGGTCGGCCGCGTGCCGTGAATCTGGACGGTCGTCGTGCGAGGCACGGGCCGCTCGAGAAAGGATCGAGATCGGATGCGGATCGTTTCTTACGCTGGTCCTCGCGGGGTCGTCGCGGCCACCGCGCTCTGCACGAGTACGCTGCTGGCGACACGGGGTCTGGCCGCCGAGGGCCCGCGGCTAGAGAGCGCGCCCAGCCCGGCGGAGCACGACGTCGACCCGCTCGGTCAAGCCGTGCCGCGCTTCCGCCACCTCGGCTTGATGTTCGATTTCGGGACGTTGGACGGAGCGATGTTGTCGCTCGTGTATCGCCCCTCGCCGTGGCTGCGCATGTACGGCGGCGCGGGCACGAACGGTGCCGCGCCAGGGTTGCGCGCCGGCGCCGCGCTCTTGCCCTTTCGGAGCGGCCTTAGCCTGAGCCTGGACGGCGGCCACTTTTTCCCCGGCAACGTCAATGGCATCTTCGCCACGTTTGCCGGCGCCGATTATGACGACAGCCATCTGCTCGAGCACTTCGACTACGACTTCGTCAAACTGCAGGCGGGGTGGGAAGTCGAGCAAGGCGACCTGCTGTTCTTCGTGCGCGGCGGGGTGGGCTTTGCCTGGACGCAGCTGCCCGCGGACGACCTGAGTCGGATCAGCAACCTGTCCTCCTTGGTCGACCCGGATGGCAGCGTCGAGGCATTCTTGCCGTCGATCCAGCTCGGCATCATTGGCTTCCTGTGACGGCAGGGCCTGGCTCGCCCGGGCGAAATCCTGAACGGAATACCGTGACTGCTTCGACGCAGCAGGGGCACTCTGCCTCGCTCGACCCTTTTGTCCCGGCACGGCGCCCCTCGCGTGGGAAGAGAACCTTTCGGCGCGGGGGCTAAGTCGTACGGTCAACCCAGGGGCGGGTCGGCACGCGGCTTGCTGTTATCCCGGCATGCCGAGTCACATGACAGCGAGCACGCAATCCGGATCGGGAGGGGCCCTGCCCCTGAGCCTGTTGGCAGCCAGCCTCGCGCTAGCTTGCCGGTCGAGCTCGCACGAGCCGTCCCGCGGCAGCGCCCCTGCCTCGGGCGCGCCACAGAGTTCTTCGGCGGCGCCCACCGTCGCCGAGCAGCCGGCGCTGGACGCCGTCCGGGAGCGCGCGGGTCCCCCGCCGTCGGCCCCCAATCGCACGGTATCGACCGTGCTCGAGCCGGCGTTGGGAGCTCCTGGCAGCAGAACCAGTCTGCAGGAAGACATGGGTCGCGGCTTTCAGGGCACCCTCGCGCTGCGGCTACATCAAGCCTCGAGCGAGCATGACCTGCGCTATCAGGCCCTGGGCAATACCGCGCGCCTGCAACTCGACGCGCTCGAGCAGCCGGCGGCAGAAAAAGCGCCCTTCCACTTCGACGCGCTGATCTGGGACCAGAGCCTGTCCGTGATCGATCACGAGCAGCGCAGCGTGCGCACCCTGCCGTTGGCCGAGATCCAGACGACCCCCGCCCGAGGCGAGGCCTCGATCGAGAAGACGGGGGAGCGCGTGTCGATTCAGGGCGTCTTCTGTGAGCGCTACGACGTGCGCGAAGGCCCGCTGCGCATCGACGCCTGTGTGAGCGCGCTGCCCAGCGCCTTCGACGTGGGTAAGTTCGAGACCCTGAGCGGGCTCGACGTGCCGCCGTGGATCGAGCAGCTGCTCCTGGACAAGCTGGTGCCGCTGCGCGCGGTGGCGCGCGACGCCGGCGGCCAGCAGCGCTACTCCATCGAGCTCATCGAGTACTCGCCGGGCCCGGTGGATGCATCCCTACTGAAGCTGCCCAGCAATTACCGCGCCCTGGGGCGCCAGGCAAAGGAGAAGCCATGAAACAATTCGAGAAGATCCTGGTTCCGGTCGACTTTGCCGCGCACTCGGCGGAGGCGGTGAAGCACGCCGCGGACATCGCCTTGCACTACTCCGCGTCGCTCACGCTGGTCTACGTGTACGAGCCGCTCGACTACGCCGTGGCGGCGAGCGTGTTGCCGGGCGCCCTGCCCGAGGGCTATCCCTCGTTTACCGCCGAGCAGTTGCGCGACATGACCTCGGTGTACGAGGAGCGGCTGCGCGCCACCGAGCAGGACGTCGAGGCGCTGGGGGTGAGCCGGGTCAGCACCCAACTGTTGCAAGGCCCCGCGGCACCGGAGATCGTCGATTTCGCCAGAGAGCACGGCTTCGACCTGATCGTGATGGGCACGCATGGTCGCACCGGGCTCGAACATATGTTGATGGGCTCGGTCGCGGAGCGCGTGCTGCGCACCGCACACTGCCCGGTGCTCACCGTCAAGCTGCCGCCCGAGCAGCGCGCGTCGAAGGGCTCCAAGGGCAAGGCCGCTTGAGCACTGTCCCTGCCGGGCCGAGATCGCGCTCCGGCTAGAGGTGTCAGGGGCTGAGCCGCACGGGCTTAGCGGCCAGCCCCATCGAGCCCGGCCCGGGCGTGAAGCGGTCGTCGAAGCGGCGGGGTGGCGCCGAACTCGCCTCCTGCAGGCTCCGCACCAGGAGCGAGCGCTGCGAGCTCGAATACACCGCGTGGTCAAAGCGCGCGCCGTAGGCCAGCCAGCGGCGCGCGCGCTCATGATCGCCCAGGGCGAGCAGTGTGGCGCCGCGATAGAGCCCATATCGCGCCCGCTCGTCCGCAGCGTAGGAGGGTAGCTGCAGCTCGGTGTGCTCGAACACCTGATCGGCATCGATGTAGCGCCCCTCGACGTAGAACTGGGCGCCCTGTTGCACCGCGGAACTACTGCACGCGCTCGGTACCGCCGCTGCCACGACCAGGAGCGCGGCCCTGCTCCAGCCCGCCAGGGGCCGGCTCAGGCACGATGGCCACAGCGCTGAACGAGCTGGCAGCAGAGATCGGGACGCAGGCGTAGGCATCGTCCCCAGCTGCTGCAAAGGAGGTGCCAAACAAGCTCGCCTCGACCGGCGCAGAGAAACGAGCAGCGAAGCAGAGCCGGAGCGCCGCACACTCCGCTCAGAAGCACGCTCCGCTCAGAAGCACGCTCCGCTCAGAAGCACGCTCCGCTCGGTGCCAGTGGGCGAGAGGCCGCCGCTTCGGGGGCGTCCGCGTGAGGCTGGACCGGGGCGGCCGGTGCGCGCGCGGCCGACACGTCCTGCGCGCCGAGAGAGCAAGCGTCATGTCGTCGAACGACGATGTGACGTTTGCGCTTGGGAAAGCATTCCCTGTGAGACAAATCGCCGCAGGCGCGCGTTCTCAGAGCTGCAGCCACGGTCGAGGTACGACGCTTGCAGGCGAAGCCACTGGCAGGTGGTGGCATGGCACATTCGATACTGGTTCAACCGATGCCGCCGGGGCGCCCTGTTCCACGCTCCCGGTGCGGGCGACTCTGCCGTCTCTTCCGTGAACGACTGTCGGAGGGGCAAGGTCGCGGCGCGGGCTGTCGTGCCGGGCTCATCCGCCAGCGATACGGCGCGTTCCGTGGGGTCGTTCTGGCGGCGTGTTTGCTCGGCGCCGCCTGCACGTCGGCGACGCTCGTGCCGCTTTACATGACGGAAGACAGCATCGCGAGCGTGCGCCAGGGCCGGCTGGAGCTGCGGGCGGAAGTGCAGCCGGGCAGCCACAACCTGCCGGACACGATCACGCCGATCCAGATCTGGGTGCACAACGCCACGGACATGGGCGTCTACCTCGCGCTCCAGGACATCCAACTCGTCGCCGGCGAGAGCGCAGCGGAGCCGCTCGAGCCGAGTGCGCTGCGGCCGCGCCCGAGCGGCGTGGGGATGAACCCTGCGTCACCGTTCGCCGCCTCCTCACAGGGGGCCGCGGGCGCGGTGCCGCTGCCCGAAAGCGGCATGGGCGCGCCGGCTCCATCCTTCGCCAATGCCCGCGACGCAGCGCCGCTCGACCCGCAGCAGCGGCAGCTTCAAGCGAGCGCATTTGTGGGCGGCTTCATCGCGCCCGGCGCCACCGAGCGAGGCCTGGTCTACTTTCCGACGCCGACGTCGCAGCGCCTGACCTTGCGCGTGCGCATCCGTTCGCGAGACGGCGTGCCGATCCAGAATTTGGAGATCCCCTACGCGCTGGAGTCTTGATGGAGAGCCGCACCCCCAGCGTTGCGCCCCAGAGCGCGCAGGGGCAGCACGCCCGGCGCAGCTCAGCCGGGCGGAGCAGCGCTGGTATCGAGGCGTTGGGCCTCGAGCAGGTGCAGGCTGTAGCGCTCCGAACTGTCGG
>Ga0315912_10000772_pt1 | contig 48305 bp, 80 predicted proteins | sample VfabasoilMG_FD_204469 | JGI IMG/M metagenome (GOLD analysis project Ga0315912, IMG submission 204469) | Garden soil microbial communities collected in Santa Monica, California, United States - V. faba soil | ecosystem: Environmental > Terrestrial > Soil > Garden | place: USA: California... | reverse complement strand
TCCAGGACGGCGACACCATCCGCCTCGCGCCGGGGAAGATCCACACCGTGCAAGGCTCGGTGGATCTCTCGAAGGACATCGTCCCGCTCGAGTTCGGGCAGGCCAACCCCCAGTTCCTGCAGCTCATCGAGATGCTCGTCCGCTTCGGCAACACGGTGAGCAACACGCCGGAGGTGCTCTCGGGCGAGAGCGGCAAGAGCGGCGAGACCGCGCAGGGCATCAGCGCCCGCATCGAGCAGGCGACGAAGATGCTCAGCGTCCCCACCCAGAAGTACGCCGACTTCGTCACGCAGGTGCTCATCAACAACGCCCTTCTGAACGCGATCTTCCTCGAGGACGTCGAGTGGTTCAGCGTGAACAATCACGACCCCGCCGTCGGCGCCATGGGGCAGCAGACGTTCTCCGTCGGGCGTGACATGTACGACCGCCCCTACGACGTCGAGTTCTCCGCCGACCTGAAGTTCACGAGCACCTCCCAACGCATCAGCGAGGCCGATGCGCTCGTCCAGATGCCGAACGCCGTGCCCGAGCTCGCGCAGAACTTCGCCTTCAAGTACGCGGTCATCTCGAAGAGCCTCGAGGCGCGTAATCGCTACGACCTCATCGGGCTCCTCGGCGCGCCGCCCCCGCCCCCGCAGCAATTCGGCGTGCCGACGAGCCCGCCCATGCCGCCCCCCGGCATGGCTCCGCCCGGAGCACCTCCCGGCGCAGGAGGCCCGCCCCCGGGACCTGCCGCGCCGGCGCAGCCGCGCCCCGCGCCGCCCGCCAACCAGCAACAGAGAGGAGCCGCGTGACCCCCACCGTCGGACGCATCGTCCACTACACCGACCGCAGCACGCTGAAGGTCTACGCCGCGATCGTGACGGAGGTTACCCCAAAGGCTGGCGAGTACCCCGTCGACGAGGAGGACTTCGGCATATCACTGAAGGTGTTCCTCCCCGAGGGGCTCTTCGACATGCCAGCCGTCCCCTACTCGCCGGCGACGCCAGGGACCGACGAGGCTCGGGGGCACTGGGCATGGCCGGGGCGTGCGTGACCTCGACCTGTTCGAGCAGTACCTGCTGCGCCTGCGGCAGGAGTGCCTGCAGCTCGGCCACGGGCACGCGCTGAAGGCGGAGCCCGACCTCACACAGATTGTCGTCCTCGCTCATGAGGCAGAACTCATCGAGCGCATTAGGGGCGCCCTGAAGGAGCTGGAGACAGACTCGGGGCAATTCATCAGGAGCTATCTCACATGACAGACATGCATCGCGTGGTCATCAGCAAGACTGACCTCGAAGAGTACGAAGGGAAGGGTTACCGCCGCGCCGAGGGCGAATCGCTCGCGGCGCACGTCGGCGCCGGCTGGACTCTCTTGCCACGCGAGGATCGCGATGCGCTCTGCCTCGTCGAGATCGACAAGGACAAGCACCAGGCGCAGAACTCGCCCCCGCGCGCGTTCGTCGTGCACCAGCGCTGTCAGTTCGTGGTCGTGGGCGCGGAGCTGTTCAAGCTCGACGTGCTCGAACGAGGCGACGCCAACACGCTTACCGCCTCGGCGGAGTTCGATGAAGGTCCCCGCTGGTACCCGAGCGCTCACCTCGGGGAGGACGCCCGCCAGGCGGTCGCCATCGCGCGGCCGGCGATCACCCAGGCCATCGCCGAGCACCGGCGCGTCGCCGATGAACTCGAATCCTTCCTCATCGGCATGGAGGCTCTGTGACATCGGCACGACCCATCTACTCGTTTCCCGAACCCGAGAAGACGAGCGCCTGGCGCCCGGAAGAGCGCGGCGAGCAGCCCATCGAGTTCCGTGATGCCGAGTACGAAAAGGCCATCGCGAGAACGAAGCTCATCAAGGAACGGATGAGCGGGCCGGGCGTGCTCGGTCTACCGGAGAAGCTCGAAGCCGCTCGCTTCAAACACGGGATCCCGGACGGGTTTTTCCGCTATGCCGCCGGCTTCGACCGCATCTTCGTCTTTCCGCTCGACCCTTTCGACGCGGATGAGAAGATCCCGGGCACGAGCCTGTTTCGTCCGCAGCTCACGAAGCAGAAGGACATGCAGGAGGGATTCCGGGGCGTGCTGCTCAGCGCAGGGCTCTCGGCGATGGACCGCTTGATGAGCCACGGGTATGAGCTCGGCGATATCGTGATGACGAACAAGAACGTCCCCTTCGCTCGCCGCATGGAACTGCTCGGCGGTAGTGAGCCCATGTTCGTTCTCGTCATGCGCGACGGCGACCTCGCCGGCAACGAGACGCTGCAAGACGACATCCGCGCCGGCCGTCGCCGCGTGGTCGACGTGGGCGGCGACGGCGCCTACAGCCACCAGCTCGCCGAGCCTCGCGACGGCGAGTGGACGGCGCGCAAAAAACAGTCGGTCTACGTGAACGATACCTGGTGAGGTGAACGATGAGCGGCTTCATGCAAGGCGACCCCGATAGGCAGAGCGTCACCGTTCCGTTCTCGGATGACGAGAGCGTGAGCGACGACCAGCTCATCACCGAGGAGGACAAGCCCACCGACTCCGTCGAGGAGCGCAAGAGCCGGAAGGCACGCCGGCAGGAGCGTCTTCAGGGCATCATTCAGCAGGGGAAGAAGAACGCCGAGGAGCTCGAGGCGGAGCGCAAGAACAGCGCCGAGCTGCGCGAGCGGCTCGCGCGCCTCGAGGGCGCTGTCGTGGCTGGTCAGCAGCGCCCGCCGCCCGCGCCTGCCGACGGCAAGGACGAGTTCGAGCGCGAGCTCGACGGCATCTACGCCGAGCAGACGACCGCGTACCAGGCGGTCAAGGACGCGGTGAAGGCCGGCACCTTCGACGACAAGACGCAGGCGCACTATGAGCGCGTCGCGCGCGACATCGAGGCGCGCAAGGCGGACGTGCACACGCGGCGAGCCATCGCGCGATCCGAGCCCATTCGCCAGCAGAACCAGGCGCAGCAGGTCTGGGTGCAGAAGTACCCCGAGGTCTACCAGAACCCGCGAGCCTTCCAGTACGCGCAGGGCAAGGCGCAGCAGCGGGCCGCGCTCGGCGAGCAGATTACCGCGCAGACGGTGGACGAGATCATGACCGAGACGATGACGACGTTCAAAATCGGCGCGAAGCCCGCGCCCTCGCAGAGCGATCGGGCGAAGCTCAGCGGCATGCCGGCGAGCGGCAGCGGCGGAGGCGGCGCGCCTGCCGGCGTGACGCTCACGCCGGCGATGCGGCAGATGGCCATCGCCGCCTACGACCACCTGCCGGAGGCGGAAGCGATCAAGGCGTGGACGAACAAGACCGGCAGAAGACTGCGAGAGAAGAAGGTCGTGTGACGAGCAACCTCGAACGCGAGGCGATCCTCTTGCAGAACGAGCTGCTACGCGAGCCGCGCTTCGCGGCTGCCCGCGCTCGGCTGCATCGCTGCTGCGTGTGTGCGCGCCGGCGCTGCAAGGATCGCGAGGCGTGTCGCGAGGAACGCGACCAGTGGGCACGGACGAGATGGGACGCCATCATCCCGGAATCCTTCGGGGATGGCGTCGTCGTTGGCAGGCGCATCTTCGCCGGACCAGATCCTGACACTTGACTGACAGCCGGCCGTCTGCTTCCCTGTAGCGCGACAACACCCGGCGGCTCGTCACCCACGACGCGCCCGTCTGAACCCAGTGGGCTTCAGACGGAGCAGTCTTGGCGGAAGCGACGGAGCAGGCGACGGGCAAGGGGAAGGGCGTTCGGCGTGAGGATCCTCCGCCGCGGCCCGTAGAGCAGGTCGCCAACCGCGGCTTTCTCGCCGACTCCGACGGCACGAAGCACTTCGTGTGGGTGAGCGAGGTCAACGACCCGACGCTCAACGTCGGCTCGTATCTGGCGCAGGGCTACAAGGTCTCCCAGTACGACCCCGACGAAGCGAAGCCGACCGTCGGCTACAACGAGTACAAGCAGGGGGATCCCATCAAGGCGATGGGGATGGTGCTGATGGAGATCCCGGTCGAGCGCAAGCGCGCGCTCGATGAGCAGGGCTGGAAGCGTGCCGACGCGATCCAAGAGACCATCCGTCAGCGCGACATCGACCCGCTCTCCGCGCAGGAGCAGGCGGGCTTCCGGGGGATCAAGAGCGTGCGCGCCGAAGGCGACGACCGGCGCAAGTGGCAGTTCTGAGCGAGGCATAGATGGCGAATACACACAGGTACGGCTTCCGCTTCGCGCGGAGCTTCGACGGCAACGAAACGCCGACGACGATCACGAAGCCGATCGCGACCGCCTACGCGCCGAATACGGGAGCGGACGGCGCGGGCGGCACGGCGGTAAACCTCAACATCGGCGACCCCGTTCAGCTGCTCAACGACGGCACGGTGCGCCTCGTGCAGCCGGGGCAGGCGGCGGACGGTAGCGACATCGACGACCGGGTGTATGGCATCGTCGCGGGCTTCCCGCGCGTGATGATCGGCGGAGCGCCGCGCCCGAACGGGTTTTACCCGAGCGGCACCGCCTACACGGGCGACGACCAGCAAACGCTCTGCACCATCATTCCCGTGCACAACAACATCTTCGAGATCGACTGCGACACGACGGGGCAGCCGACGACGAAGGCGGCGTGGCAGTCGCTGGTGGGCACCGCGAACTTCATCTACAGCGTGCTCACGAGCGGCATCGGCGCGCCCAAGGCGAACCCGCTGTTCGACATCAGCGACCACAACGAGACGACCGAGACCAACCAGCTGCGTGTCGTGGGGCTCAGCAAGCGGTTCGACGCTCAGGACCCAACGAGCGAGTTCGTGGCCCTAGAGGTCGTCTTCAATGCGCAGCAGATCTTCCCGGTCGTTATCGGTGACATCGCCGCAGACGACAACGTGCTCGCCATCCAGCCCGCCGTCGGCAACCTGGAAGCCCCATGAAGCGCCTGCTGTTGGCGGCGCTGTTGGCGGCGTGTACGGGACAGAATATCGACGAGAACTTCGTCTCGCAACACGGCGCCCTCTTGGCGCGAGTCACGTGTTCGGAGGGCGTCGACGCTGCACCGACGAATGGGCGGTCGTACGTGTACGACGCTCTGATGTTCTTGGATGGGAGCGTGCTCGTGAGCGTGACGCACGGACATAGGGACTCTCGCTTCTACGAGAGAAGCAACGTAGCGAGGGCGCATGCGCAAGTCGCCCCCGCGGGGTACGCCACAGATTGCGCGGGCCCCGCGACGGTCATCGAGATCAACAGCGGGAGCCTTGAGTTCATCGACTGCACCGGCGGCCCACCACAGGTCTACACCGTGACACATAGTGTGGACTTGGACACTGAATGCTCGGGCTTCAACAAGAGCCTGTTCGATTGAGAGAATGCCATGAGTGAGATTTTTACCAGTACCGCGGCGCTCGCCCTCAAGGACACGCTCGAGGACATCGACACCGACGAGCACGGATCCGAAGGCAGCAAGGCTGTCTTCAACAAGTGGATGACCGTCAAGAACATGACGGACAACTACATCGAGTACTACGAGATCGCCGGCGGCGGTCTCGCAGGCGAGAAGCCCGAAGGCGAGAGCATCCCGGTCGGGACCATCGTCGAAGGCCCGCTCACTCGCTTCAACGCCCGCACCTACGGTCAGCGCATGATCGTGAGCGAAGAGGCGCTGGAGGACATGAAGTACGACAAGGTCATCCAGGCCGCGAAGCGCAACAACCGCTCGCTCTGGAAGCTCGTCGACTTCGACGCGACCCTCATCCTGGTGCGCGCCGCGAACGCGGCCTTCGTCGGCGGCGATGGGCAGCCCCTCGCGAGCACGGCGCACGTGCTGCCCGGCGGCGGCACCTACGCGAACATGTTCCCCTCGGCGCAGTTCTCGCCGAGCAAGGCCGCGCTCGTCATCGCGACGGCGCAGCTCATGCAGCAGGTCGGCCACGACGGGCTCATCGACGGCGTCGAGGCGAAGAAGGCCGTGTTCCCCGTGCAGCAATGGGGGCTCTGGCGCGAGCTGCTCGGCTCGAGCTACGACCCGACGCCGGGCGCGTTCAACGCGATCAACGTCGTCAATCGCGACCTGAACCTCACCCCGGTGCCAGTCAAGTACTGGAACACGACCACGACCAACTGGGGCCTCATCACCGACGCCGAGCTCGGCATCATGTGGTTCTGGCGGCGCAAGCCCAAGAGCAACACCTGGGTGACCGAGGACAAGACGATGATGAACTACGGCATCACCGCTCGGTGGTCCCGCGGCTGGGTGAACCCCCGCGGCTTCTTCTTCTCGAACGCCTGAGGTCTCCGATGGCTGGCAAGTATTGTCCCCCGGGGACGAAGTCCTCGAAGAAGGGCGGCAAGGAGGCTCCGATGCCGAAGCCGCCCAAGGCCCCGAAAGGCGGTAAGAAGTGACCACCCCGTTCTACTCGAGCGTCGATTCGATCCAGGTGCCCACGGGCACGTGGATCAAGCCGGGCGGGCGCGTCGCTGCCTACGTGCGGAGCACGGGGCTCCAGGAGGGCGACGACCTGTTTGCGATGAGCGGCAACCTCGTCGCGAGCATCAACGAAGGCTGCAAGCGCTGCCGTTCGGGGATGAACGACATCGTCTACGTCCTGCCGGGCCACACCGAGAGCTTGGCGGTGGCGGACGCGATCCCGGACCTCGTCGCGGGCACGCAGATCGTGAGCTGCGGGCAGCCGGGCTCGACGAATAACCCGACGCTGACGTGGACGGCGACGGCGGCCTCGCTGCTGCTGAACGTCGCGAACGTAGGGCTGCATGGCCTGACTCTGAACTTCGCCGGCGTCGACAACGTCGCCGCGCCACTCACCATCAGCGCCGCAGGCTGCGTGGTGAACGGCTGCAACATCTCGACGGAGACCGCTTCGCTCGGCGCGCTCAAGGGCATCGAGATCACCGCCGGTGGTTCGGGCGCCAAGGTCGTGAGTAACACGTTCCTTGCGCTCGGCGAGGCACAGCCCATGACCAGCGCCCCGGTGCTGATCTCGGGCGCGGCCGACAACGTCCTGGTTGCCGACAACTACATCTCGGCGGCGAACCCAGGGACGAGTGTCCTCGGGCTCATCGCGGTCACGGCGGCGGCGACGAACCTCCGCATCCTGCGCAACATCCTCATCCAGCTCGAGACGGCGGGCACCGCGCTCTTCGGGGTCACGGTCGGCGACGTCGCGGCGAGTGGCGTCATCGCCTACAACCTGCTCAAGGTAGGCTCGGACGTCACGCTGACGACCGCGTTCGCTTCACAGGTTGGCACGGCGGGGCTCGTCGCGGTCGCACAGTTCGAAAACTACGCCTGCGACGCGACGAACACGCAGGGCGCGATCCGCCCCGCAGCGAGTTCTTGATGGGAGACGAATGGGCCGCAGCGTACCGCGCAACATCGATCGGAAGGGCGAGCACCTGTCGCGTTGCGACGTGTGCGGCACGCCATTCCTGCGCAGCGCGCTGCGGCGGGGGCGTGACGGCCTGCTCCGTTGCGAGGACGACCGCCCGGGGCGCGACGAGCTCACGCTCGCGGAGCTGACGAGCAACCGCGCCGCAGCGCTCAGCCAGCGCCTCGGGATGACGGCGCCCGCCGACGGCGCCGTCCCCGACGTCGACAGTCAGGGGCGGCCCTCGTCGAGCTCCTCCTACACCGGCCCGGCGCGCCGCTACACGGCGGACGACGTCTACAACGGCGACGTGCCGACGGGGTTCTGATGAGCGCGCTCAAGGTGCTATCGCTCCCGGTCGACGCTCGACCGCGCATCGTCGAGCTGCTCGAGGAGCTGCTCGCGAAGGCGAAAGAGGGCAGGGTCACGGGCATCCTCGTCTTGCACGAGGACGACAAGGGTGAGTTCGAGCACCGCCGCGACGGCCTGCCCGATAACCAGATCGTGTTCAGCATGGAGCTCATCAAGCGGCGCCTACTCGCGGGGTACGAGTGACCGTCGCGACGACTCCCTCGCCCGCGGTGAGCATCAACGAGCTCATCCTGCTCGCCTACAAGCGCGCGGGGGTGCTGCCCGTCGAGGCGCGCCTGTCGGGCGCGAACATGACACCGAAGCTCGAGCACGGCCGCCAAACGCTCTCGCTCATCCTCGATGCCCTGGCGACCGAGGGCTTCATCGCACGCACGAGCACGTTCCACGACTTGCAGCTCGTCGCCGGCGAGCCCTACTACACGCTGCCGAACGACGTGCTCGACGTGCACGGCGACGCGATGATGGTGCCGGCGGATAACCCCGACACGAAGTTCACGAGCGGCGAGCTCGTCTGCAAACAGATCGATCTGTTCAAGTGGAGCACGCTCACGGTGAAGGGGTCTATCTCGACCCGCCCGCAGCTCTACTGTGTCTTTCGCCACGGGGCGCTCGTGAACCTCCGTTTCTGGCCCGTGCCGAGCGAGGCCGGGGTGATGCGGCTCGCCATCACGCGGCTCCTCGGCGGCGCTCAGACGGGCACGAAGAGCGCCGATCTCGAGCGCTTCTGGTACGACTGCCTCGTCTGGCAGCTCGCCTACTACATCGCGGTCGACACCTCGATGCCGCCGGACCGCGTCTCGCTCCTCGCCGGCATCGCCGAGTCGAAGAAGAGGCAGTGCGTAAACTTCTCCTTCGAGCACACGGGCGGGCCCCAGGCGGTCGTCGAGTACGACACGCAATGGAGCGCGTGAGATGTGGCGCGCTTCGGAACCGACCGCTGCGGTAGCTGCCTGCGGGAAAGGGGGCTCGTAACGTGCCCACTGCCCCGATCCCCTTTGCCCCGTCGCTCGAGACGAGCAGCGAGCCCATTAGCGGCGCCAGCAGCGAGGCCTTCAACGTCATCCTCGACGCCCGGGGTGTCCTCCGCAAGCGACCTGGTCTCGCTGCCTACACGGGTGTCGCTCCCGCTACTTCCGTCGACGCGGCGGGGGTGCTCGGGCTGTACCTCACGGAAAGCAAGGTAGCCCACACGAGCGGCACGCCCACCGTGAGCGGCACGCACCCTGGCGTGCTCTATGCGGTGGGAGCCACGGTGAACGCCTCCGGTGGCGGGCACAACGCGGGGCGCAACGTCTATCGGATCGCCGGCGGTGTGGCCACCTTAGTGGGCACGGGCGCGGCGGACGAGGATCGCCTGGCAACGCCTGCAGCCATCGCCACAACGCGGTTCCCCAGGCCTGTGTTCGCCGAAACCGAAGCATTGCTCGTCATCGCCGGCGGCGCCGAGGTTGGCAAGGTCGACATCCGCCCCGAGCTCTTCTCCGCGCCGAACTTCTCTTCGAACGCCGATTACCACGAGATGAGCTTTCTCGGCGGCTGCCCGCCGCTGGCGAGCCACGTGCTCGGCAACAGCTCCCGCATCCTCGCCAACGACACGCAGCTCGATCAGACCAAGCTCCGCTACTCCGACATCAGCCAGGGCATCGTCGACTTCGTCGGGCACGAGACGTGGTCGCCCTCCCCCGGCAGCGCGGGGTTCTTCACGGCGGAGGCGCGACCCGACTCGATCGTCGCGTGCGCCGAGAACACGAACGACATCTTCGTCTTCGGGCGGACGAGCCTCCAGCTCTTCTCGCCCGACACGGCCGTCACCTTCGCCCCCAGCATCACGCGCGAGGTCGGCTGCCTCGCGGCGTACTCGCCGGTGAAGGTCGACGACCGCTACGTGTGGCTCGACCACCTCACGCGCATCGTCATCAGCGACGGGCGCGAATGGGAGGACGTGGGCAAGCCCGTGCAGGCGACGCTCGATGCGCTGTCGGCGCCGAGCGAATGCTACGGCTACCGCTACACCGAGAGCTTCGCCGACTGCGTCGTCTTCCGCTTCGAGACGGACGAGGAGACGCTCGTCTTGCAGCCCGGCATCGGCTGGGGGCGCTGGGCGCTGCACGACGCGCTCACCGACGAGTTCTCGATGTTCCCGGTGGTGAGCCATCACCTCCGGCAAGACGGAGGCCTCAATGTCGTCGGGCTCGCGGATGGCACCATCCGGATCCTGTCGCTCGACGCGGGCACGGACCTCGGCGAGGCCATCGTCGCCTACGTGCGCTCGGGATTCCTCGACCGGGAGAGCCCGAACCGCAAGCGCACGACGGCCGTGCATCTCACGCTCAAGCGGGAAGCAGAGCTGTCGCGCAATGTCGTCTGCTACCTCGAGTGGCGCGACGACCTATCGGACGAGTGGAACGAGGTCGCCATCGAGCTCTCGGTCGAGGACGGCAACCTCGACCCCGTCATCCCGCTCTACTCGCTCGGCGTCTACCGCCGGCGGCAGTGGCGGTTCCGGTTCCCCGACGAGAAGGGCCTCTTTCTCGTGCGCGCGACGGAGACGTTCGATGACCTCGGCAGCTGAAGGAGTGGCGCATGGGCCTCGGTGACTTTTTCAACGACTTCAACAAGACGATGCTCGGGCCAACGGGTGGTCTCGGATCGCTGCTCGGGATGGGCGACGCCGAAGAGAACTTGATGGCCAAGATCCCGGTCGTCAACGCGCTCACCGGCGCGCAGTCGGACACGCAGAAGGCGCTGCTCAAGAAGCAGGAGCAGCTCGCGGCCGAGGCGAAGCAGCAGCAAGAGCGCAACGCGAAGATGCGGATGCAGGCGCTCGGGCAGAGCATGCTCGCCTTCAATCCGCAGAACCAGATGATGGCCCAGATGTTCGGGCCGCAGGCGGCGTTTAGCCCGCAGCAGTTCGGACAGATGGCGAGCGATCCGGGCGCGATGAGCGCGGAGGCGTTCTCGAACGCGCGTGAGCAGAGCCTGCGCACGGGGCAGCCCATGGGTGTGAGCCAGCAAGACATGCAGCGCATGCGTGAGAACGAGGCGCGCAAACGTCAGATCGCGCAACAGATGACGCCGCTCGGGCCAGGCCCCGCGCCGCTTCGTCTGCCGGCGCCGCAGCAGAGCAGGAGGTTCTAATGCCGACCTACCACCTCAACGATCCGAACTCGGGCCTCACGGGCATCGACAAGGACGGGCTACCGAACCGCAGCGCGCAGCGCCCGAACGCATCCACGACGAGCAGCTACAACCCGAACCTCTCGTCACAGACGGCGATGAGCGCGATGGGGACGGGCTACACGCCGCAGCTCAACCAGCAGAATTGGGGCGGCGCAGAAGCGGCGTTCGCGCCTCGCCCCCCGTTCCAGAACCCGGGCAACAACCTCACGAATCCGGGCTACGACGAGCAGGCGTTCCTCTACATGCAGAACCGTCTGCTCGAGGACCCGTCGGCGGGGATGCTGCAGACCCAATACAATAACCTGCAGAACCCGAGCACGGGTGAGCGCTACATGAACCAGAACCTCGGCTCCCTCGATGGGCCGGGGATGGGCGAGCAGTACTGGAACCAGGTTCAAGGCCAGTACATGGATCCGTTCGCCGGCGAGCAGTTCGCGCGCCAGCAGGCGCAGCAGTTCGGGGCGAGTGGCCCCGCGAGCGCCTTCTACAACCAGGCGATGGGGCAGTACGACCAGTTCACGAACTACTCGGGGCCCCAGAACACACAGAACCAGTATGGCGCGACGCAGGGCGAGCTCGCCGGGGGCAGCGCGGGTGAGCGTGGCCTCGGACAGATCGCCGGCGGCTACGCGCAGAACGGCACCTACAACGGCGCGAACAACGCGGCTGGGCAGTACGCCCAGAGCTCGGCGAGCATGGCGGGCGGCACGCAGGGCGAGCGCGGGCTCGGGCAGCTCGCCTCCCAGTACGGCAACATCGGCCAGTACCAGGGCGGCAACCAAGCCATGGGGCAGTACCAGCAGAACGCCGCGAGCGGACCGATGGCAGCGCAGCAGTTCTACGACCAGGTCGCCGGCAGCTACGGCTCGATGGGTCAGTATAGCGATCCGAACCTCGCCGCTGGGCAGTACGCCCAGACGCAGCAGGCCTTCGGCGATCTGCCCATCGCGAACTTCGACCCGTTCTACGACCGGGCGCGGCAGCTCGGCGTGCAGGACTACAACCGGCAAGCCGCCGGGCGCGGCGTCTACGGATCGAGCGAGGCCCTCTCGGGCGTCGGCAACGTGATCACCGACATCGAAGCGCAGCGGGCGAATCGCTCCTTCGACGCGGAGATGCAGCGAGCGCAGGAGCAGCGCGCGCGGCAGGAGCTGCTCGGTAACCAGGCGCGCATGGGCGATCTCTCCTCGCTCGCCGCGTTCGGGGCGAACCTGTCGGGGCTCGAAACCTTCGGGGGGCTCGCCAACAACGCGGGCAACCAGACGCTCGCGCAGCAGACGATGCTCGGTAACCAAGCCCGTAGCGCCGATCAGACCGCGCTCGACGCGTTCAATTCGAACCTCGCCGGCGTCAACACCTTCGCCAACGTGAACCAGGCGATGGGCGGCCTCGAGATCGACCGCAACAACTCGCTCGCGAGCATGGCGCGCAACGCCGACATCTCGGGCACGGACGCCTTCCGCGCGAACCTCGAAGGCGCCCAGACGTACGCGAACATCAACGACCAGCTCGCGAGTCAGGCGCTCGACCGTAACCAGCTGCTCGGTAACCTCGCCAACCAAGCGGACTCCCAGGCGCTCGCCGCGCAGAACACGAACCTCGCCGGGATGCAGGCGTTCGGTAACCTCGCGGGGCAGGCGGATTCGAGCGAGCTCAACCGGTTCAATTCGCGCAACGACGCGATGCTCGCCGCCGATCAGATGCAGCTCAACCGGATGAACTCCGGCGCCGATGTCGCGTTCCGCGGCGACGACAGCCGGCGCGCGGACTACCAGTCGAGCATGGGCGCGGCGCGCGACGTGGCGAACCTCGGCATGGACCGCAACCGCCAGGCCGCCGACATCGCCAACCAGATGAGCGCCAACGATCTGAACCGCTTGAATTCCACGATGAACGCAGCGGGCCAGGCGGAGAACAGCCGGCAGGGTCGGCAGAACTCGGCGCTCAACGCAGCGGCGGGCTACTCGGGGCAGGTGCAGAACGCCATCTCGAGCGCGATGCAGAACTTCATCCAGGGCGGGCAAGGCGACTGGGAGAACTTCGCGACGACCCAGCTCGCCCCGGCGCTGCAGGCGATGGGCATGGAGCAGAAGCAGATCGACGAGCTCACCAAGACCCTCGGCTCGGTGCTGCCGGCCATCATGGGGGGAGGCTGAGCCATGGCGCTGAACCCTCAGAGCCTGCTCGCGCAGCTCTCGCCTGCCGTGGGCATGGATCTCTCGGGCATGTTCGGCGGCGGGCAGCAGGGGATCGCCCGCCAGCAGCTCGCGCTCGCGCGCGAGAAGTTCGAGGAAGAGAAGCGTCAGGCGAAGGAGCAGGCCGAGCTCGACAAGCTGCGCGCCGCGGGGCAGGAGGCGCAGCGCGCTGCTCTCGCCGAGCGCGAGCGGCTCGACCGAGAGGCAGCGGCAGGGGCGACGCTGCTCGAGGAGCGGCAGAAGGGCGCGCTCAAGTATTCGGAGGCGATCCAGTCGGGGCAGCCCGACCAGGTCGAGGCGCTCATCCCGTACCTCGAGTCGCTCGGCTCGGGCGTTGACATCGCGCGGGGCGCGGGGCTGCCGTCCTACCGGTTCCACATGGACGCGGCAGCCGACCGCGACAAGGGCTGGGAGACGGCGTCGCGCCCGATCGATCAGGGCGCGTACGACGAGACGCCGCCCCCGCTCGCGCCGGCGCCGACGCCGGGGGCGACGGGCACGCGCACCGACATGCAGGCGCTCGCCGCCGACCGGCTCTCGCGCCTCGGCCCGGCCTTCCAGAGCATCGTCGAGGCGCACCCGCTCGACTACCAGGGCGCGGCCGCGAAGGCAGCCGAGGGCGTCAAGACGATGAACCTCCCCGCCGACAAGGCGCTCACCGAGCTCCGCATGCAGCTCGGCGGTCCCATCGAGCTCATCAAGGCGCAGCTCGAGGCGGACGCTCAGAAGGAGCAGTACGACGACAAGAAGGTCCTCACGCCGATGGAGGTGAGCACGCTCCGCTCGCGCGGCGAGAACTCGGCGCAGGCGCTCGCGAAGGAGATGGGCGTTGCGGACGCGGCTCGCGCGATCACGGTCTCCGACGAGGTGCTCGACCTCATCGAGGACGGGGTCCCCGAGAACGACACGATGATCGCGGGCTCGCTCCTGAGCCTCCAGGACATCAAGGGCATCCCGAGCGACAAGGATCTCGCCATGGCCTTCGGCATGGACAAGGCGAGCACCATCACCCAGATCCTCGACTTCATCGGGACGAAGGTGAAGGGCGGGTTCCAACCCGAGCAGCGCGAGGCCATCAAGTCTTTCGTCAAGCGGGTCACCGAGACGCAGCGGCAGAAGGCCTACGACTACCTCGACTCGACCTCGCGCGCGGGCGATCTCGACGACAACGAGCGCCGAGGCTACCTCGGCGGCGTCGAGCGCGCGGTGCCGGGCTGGCTGCGGCAGGAGTACGAGGAGGACCGCAAGGGCAGCAAGAAGGGCGCAGCCTCGGGCAAGGGCGCGCAGTACGAGCCGAGCCCGGTCGAGGGCGACTTCGAGCGGGACCTCGAAGGGCTCGCGCTCGAGAGCGATCTCGACCCCGAGAAGATCCGGCGCATCATCGGTTCCGAGAGCGGCGGCAAGGCGAGCGCACGCAACGCCGACAGCGGCGCGACGGGGCTCATCCAGTTCCTGCCGAGCATCGCGGAGGAGCTCGGCACGAGCACCGAGGAGATCGGGAAGATGACCGCCGCCGAGCAGCTGCCCTTCGTGATGAAGTACCTCTCGGACCGCGGCATCACGAGCGAGAGCCCGCCCGAAGACTACGCGATGGCCGTCGCGGCGCCGGCCTTCATCGGCAAGCCGGCGGAGACTGTCGTCTACCCGAAGGGCTCGAAGGCCTGGGAGCAGAACCCCGCGTGGCGCCCGCCGGGCGGCGGCGACATCACGGTCGGGAGCATCCAGGCCTACTACGACCGCGGCAAGGGCAAGAGCGCGGCCGCGCCGAAGGCGGCGCTGCCCGAGCCGACGACGGCAGCGGAGCGCCGCATGCGTGAGCTCATGGAACGGGAAGGAGGCCGCTGATGGCGCTGTCGGCAGAGGAGCTGCTCGAGCTGAAGAAGGCGCTCGACACCCCGGGGGCCATCAAGGACGAGGCCTACCGGACGTGGGCGCTCGAGCAGGTACAGGGCGCCGAGGACACGCAGCTGTCGGGCTGGGCGGGCGCCGGAGGCACGCGCGCCGACAGCGCGGCGCCGGCGCCCGGAGCGCTCGGGGTCAAGGGCATCATCGGGCAGGAGCAGCCCCCCGACGAGGCGGAAGCGCTCGCCGCACAGCTCGACCCGCGCTTCGACCTGATGCCCCAGGTGCTCGCGCTCCAGCCGGCGACGACCGATCCCGACGGGGACGCCGCCGCCGAGCAGAAGGCGAAGAGCGGGCAGGCGGGCGATGTCGCCTACGCGTACGAGCCGCCCGTGTCGGTCGTGCAGAAGCAGCTCATCGAGAACCCGGCCTTCCTCCGGGCGATCCGCCCGAGCACGCCGCCCGGGCTCGACGAGATCGGGGCCCTGAACGAGACGAGCCCGCTCTACCAGGACGCGGCCAACTACTTGTGGCGCAAGACCGCCGAGGCCGCAGCTCAGAGCGGGCGCACCGTCTACCGCTACTCGCAAACGCCCTGGCTCTGGGGCGATCAGGGCAAGGGCGTTGTCGACCAGCTGGCGCTCAAGCTCGGGGGCGCGGGGCAGCCGCTGCTCGACGCGAGCCATGCGCTCGTGATGGGCGTCGACGACACGGCCGCGCTCGGCGCTGGGCGCTCGGCGATGGAGACGGCGACCCCCAAGACCCACATGAACGTCGGCGCGGGGACCGACTACATGGGCATCAACGAAGACGCCGAGCAGAGCACGAAGGATCTGAACCGCTGGACCGCGGAGCAGAACCCGCTCGAGTACGGCGGGGGGCAGGTGCTCGGGATGCTCGCGCCGTGGGGCGCCGCCGAGAAGCTCTTCCAGGGCGTGAGCGCGGGGGGAAAGTTCATCGTCGACGCGATCGCCAAGACGCGGCTCGGCGCGCTCGCGAGCAAGGCGCCAACGGCGCTGAAGGTGGCGGGGCGCACCGCGGGGGACGCGGCCGCCGGCGGGGTTGCCACGGGCCTCGAGGAGGCGGGGCAGCAGGCGGTCGACATGGGCGCCGACGCTGCGCAGACGGGACAGGCGCCGTCGCTCGACCGGCTCGCGGCGGCGGGGCAGAGCGCTGTCGACACGCTCGGGTCGGGCGCGGCCTACGCCGCCGGCGGGAGCCTGCTCCAGCAGGGCGCGCGTGGTGGGGCGGAGGCGATCCGGGATTCGGAGCGGTTCGAGGGCAAGGTGCGCCGGGCGGAGCCGAACCTCGACACGGGGCTCACGACGACCGCAACCGGGCTCCGGCTCGGGGGCGAGGCGAAGGGGCTCCAGCGGCAGGCGCGGCAGGAGGGGCTCAAGTCGCCGACGGACATCATCGCGAGCGAGATCGCGCCGCCCATCCGCGACAAGGCCGCAGAGAACACCCGGCGCGCCGAGGGCGCCGCTCGCGCGAGCCGGTCGAACTACTACCAGACGCCCGAGGGCTCAGCGCCCGAGGGGATGACGCACCTGCAGCAGCAGAGCCTCGAGTCGCTCCGCGACCATTACCAGCCCGAGCCGGGCGGTACGCTCCGGGCGATCGACGACAAGGGGCGCCCCGCTCAGAAGGTCTTCAACAGCCTGGTGCAGGACGTGTCGACGTCGCCCGTGGACGGCGCGTTGAAGCTGTCGCCCGAGGAGGCGGCGGAGTTCCTCGGGCCGCGCCTGCGGCACAAGCTCGTCAAGGACGACATCGAGGCCGCCGGCGCGCGGGCGGCGGATGCGCCCAAGGTCGATATCGATCGAGCCGCGTACCTGAAGACGATCAAGGACAGCCGGGCGCGGTCGGCTGCCGACGAGGAGATCGAGGCAGCCATCGAGGACATCGTCGGAGACCGAACCCCGACGGCGGCGGCTCGCGCGAAGGCGGAGCAGACGGTGCTGCGAGAGCTGGTCGAAGAGGCGAGCTTCGCGGAGGCGAACGGGCCGCTCGGCGACTACCTCCGGCAGCGCGGCATCGATGCGGTCTACGTCTCGCCCCGCGCCTACGACGCGCGCCGGGCGGACACGCTCATCGAGGGGCTCGGCGACAGCGACCTCGCAAAGGCGGCCGAGCTCGATCGGCGCCGCCGCCCGATGGGCGGCAAGAAGGGCGGGTACGCCGAGGAGCTGAAGAAGAGCGACGCAGCCATCGACAAGGCGAAGGGCGTCGAGAAGCGGGTCGCGCCGGGGGGCGACGCTTTCAGCCCGGTCGCGAGCCTCGGCGAGTCGAGGATGGGAGAGAAGCAGCTGCTCGACGACACGCGCGCGCTCGCCGACCAGGCCGGCGTTCGCCAGCAGCTCGACAAGCTTCGGGGGCTGCAGGACACGCAGGAGATCGTCAACCGGTCGAGGTTCCGCGGGCGTGCGGGGCAGAACCGTGAGATCTGGAACATGCAGAACCAGGTCGACGTCGGGATGCTGCGTGCGCTGCCCGTGCTGAAGTCGCTCGAGGGTCCGCTCGGCGCGCTGCGCGGCGGGGGCCCGGCGCTGCTCGGGCAGGACAGCGCGGCGCCGCCCGGCGAGGCTTCGGCGCGCAGTCGCTACGAAGCAGCGCGCGATCGGCGCCTGAAGGAGCTCGCGGTCGAGCGCGACGACGAGAAGGAAAGACGCGACCGGCGGCGGATGCGCCGCGCGGCAGGGAGATAACGATGCAGACCGTCATCAAGTACATGGACACGGCGTTGCCGCTGGTGAACACGCCAGTCACGCTCTTCAATTCGGCGCTGTCGTTCCCTCCGGGCGGCAGCTTCCACCTGCTCGACCAGCAGTGGTTCCAATACTCGCTGCTCTTCGACGGCGCCGCCGGCAGCATCACGGGCACGATCCTCGGCCAATACTCCGACAACAAGGGCTCGACGTGGACCACGTTCTACACGTCCGGCACGCTCGACGACGACGTCGTCTACGACGACGAGGTCTACGTCGGGATGTACAAGGATGTGCGGTTCATTTTCACGGTCACCGCCGCTACCGAGGTCGCCACCGTGTTCAGCATCAACATGGCGCTGCACGACTGCAAGCCAACGAGCAAGGTCTCGAACGCCGACACCCTCCACAACGACACCGCCATCGCGGCCGAGGTAGCGGTAGACGCGCCATGACGCTCTCACTCGGCGCACGCGCGGCGATGCTCGACGGGTTCGAGGACTACCTGGAGATCGGCTCGGGCACGGCGAACTTCACGCTCTACCAGACGAACACTTCGCTCGCTGTCTTTCCGCTCGCCGCGACTCCGTTCGGCGCGGCCAACCTCGACAGCATCGTTGCGGCGTCCACCCCCATCGGCTCGACAGGGACGGAAGTCGCCGGCGCAGCCAACCGCTTCGTCATCACGAACCAGAACGGCGACGTCGCGGCGAGCGGCTCGGTTGGCGCCATCGGGAGCGGCGCCGACATCGAGACACCGAGTCTCACGGTGACGGCGGCGGCGACGCAGACTCTGAACTCGCTCGTGCTCCGGATGGCCGCCGGTGGCGAGCTCTCGGTGGAGGCGAGCCTCACGCTACAATGAGCATCGCACTCGGTACGCTCTACACGTTCGCCCATGTCTTCCCCAATGACTTGGGCGTCGCCGCCGACCCCGGCGTCGTGAAGTTCTACGCGCGCGAGCACGTCGACGGGACGGAGCTCGAATGGACGTACAACGTCTCGCCCGTCGCGGGCACCCACTACCCGGTGGGGATGAACCCCATCGTGAGGAATAGCGCGGGCAATTACGACCTCGACTACGTCGCGCGCAAGCCCGAGCGCGTGACGGGGTTCTGGCTCGGGACGGGGACCATCTTCGACTCCGTCCAGCAGACGCTCTTCGTGCGGCATGCGGAGAGCGCGACGGTAGATCCGCCGAGTAGCTGATGGCGGATTGCGACGACCGGCAGCTCACCGAGGAGCAGCGCCAGGCGGGCTACCAGAACCAGCGCACGGGAGTGGCCCGTGCGCTGCGGCCGTTCAGCGGCAACCCGACGCTGCCGAACCTGCTCGACTACATCAATCGGGAGCTCGTGCCGGCGGTGCGGAGCACCCGCGATCGGCTCAATGACGTCTACCTGCCGGTCGTCGACAACGCGCCGAGCGCGAACCCGCTCCAGTACTACTTCTCGACGAACACGGCGAACGCCGATCCGACGACGGGGTTCGTGCGACTCGACGCGACGCCGCAGAACACGGCGACGACGGTGCGCGTGAGCGAGACGAACGCGCGACTCGGGGATGCGCGCCCGTGGCTCGAGGTGATGTCGGGCGGGTCGACGACGCCGCTCGGTGTCGTGACGCTCTCCGACGCGGTGAACCCTGCGCGCTTCATCCGATTCGACCTCAATTCGATGACCGACCAGGGCACCTACTGGGACCTTGGTGTGACGCCCATCGAGTCGAGCACCGACGACCCGTTCGTCGACGGCGGCGGCATCGTGATGGGGTTCATCCCGGGGGTCGCGAGCACGGGCACGACGGTGCCGCCCGGTAGCCTCACGCCCATCACTGCGCAGAGCGTGCTCGGTAACCCGACGAGCTCGACGGCCGCGCCGGTCGCGATCGCGCTCAATGACCTCTCGGTGCTCGGGCGAGCGGGCGTGCTCGGCACGAACGTCGCCGGCATCAACGTGCCGGGGACCGGGACGTTCCCGGGCGAGAGCGTGTTCCTGCGGGTCGCGAGCACGCGCCTCGCCATCCAATGGCGTAACTGGACGCTCGTCGACATGCCGGAGATCTCCGACGGGCGTTTCGTCGGGAACGTGTCGGGGGCGACGGCGCGCCCCATCTATACGTCGTTCGGGCTGCTGAGCAGCAACTCGGTCATCTTCGAGAACACGGGCAAGACCTTCATCCGTGAGGCGCTGACGGGCGACGTCCAGGCGGCGCAGAACAGCAACGTCACGAGCATCGTCCTCAACGCGGTGACGAACGCGCAGCTCGCCGACATGCCTGCGGGCACCGTGAAAGGCCGGCAGATCGACGCCGGCACCGGTGACCCCGTCGATCTCATCGGCAGCGAGGTCGCCGAGATCATCCGCTTCAGCAACGTCTCGACCGACGCGGTCGGGGGCACGCTCAACAACTATGTATTGAGCTCCCTGGTAGACGTCCTGAACTTCACGGCGACGACCGTCATCAGCGGCATTACGAACGGGAGCTCGGGGCGGCGGCTCGTCATCAGCAACGGCGCGGCGGCGGGGTCAGGCGTCACGGTCGACCTGCTCCAGTTCTCGGCGCTGAGCAGCAGCATCAACCGGTTCCTCCTGCCGAAGGCGACCGCGCTGCGCCTCTACCCGGGCGACTCTATCGAGTTCTTGTACGGGACGGTGGGCACGACGTGGTGCTCGCTCGAGGCGACCAAGTCGCTCTATCGCACGAACTCTTCCGGGCTCGGCGTGTCGCGCTCGCGGGTGAACTTCGTCGACGGGACGAGTGTTGCGTGGAGCAACGCCGACGTGGCCGCCTCCGACGAGGTGACCATCACGTCGAACGTCATCGCCGACAGCATCTCGAACACGCTGCTGCGCAACAGCGGGGCGCTGTCGGTCATCGGCCGGAGCGCGAACTCGACGGGCGATCCGGCGGACATCAGCGCCGTGGCCGCGTCGGGCGCCGTGCTGCGTGAGAGCGGCAGCGTGCTCGGCTTCGGCACCGTGGCGAACGCGGGGCTCGCGAACATGGCGGCGGGCACGGTGAAGGGCCGGCAGATCGACGCCGGCACGGGGGTGCCGGTGGATCTCACGGGCGCGGAGATTGCCGAGATCATCCGCTTCTCCAACCGACAGGTCGAAGCGACGGGCGGCACGCTCACCGACTACGCGCTCGATCCGCTCGCCGACAGCTTGAGCATTACGGCGAACGCCACCTTGAGCGGCATGGTGCAGCTCAGCGCGAGTACGGGACGGCGGGTGTTCGTGGCCAACGGCGCAGCTATCGGTTCGGGCATCGTCGTCGACATCATACACTTCAGCGTCTCGACGGGCGGTAACCGCATCGTGACCCCGAAGGGCGCGACGCTGCGGCTCTACCCGGGTGATGGCGTCATCCTGGTCCACGGGGTGACGGGCAACTTCTGGTTCACCGATGGCGGGACGAAGGCGTACTACCGGACGAACTCCTCCGGGCTCGGCGCTTCCCGTAGCCGCATCAACTTCGTCGACGGCACGAGCGTCGCGTGGACGAACGCGGATGTCTCGGCGAACGACGAAGTCACGGTGACCCCGAACGTCATCGCCGACAGCATCTCGAACACGCTGCTGCGCAACAGCGGGGCGCTGTCGGTCATCGGCCGGAGCGCGAACTCGACGGGCGATCCGGCAGACATCTCGGCGTCGGCCGCGAGCGATGCGGTGCTGCGCGAGAGCGGCAGCGTGCTCGGCTTCGGCACCGTGGCGACGGGCGGCATCGCGAACAATGCCGTCACGAACACGAAGATCCGCCAGAGCGCGGCGCTCACGGTGATTGGTCGCGCCGCGAACTCGACGGGCGACGTCGCCGACATTGGCGCGGGCTCAGACGGGGACGTGCTCCGGCGCTCGGGCACGGCGCTCGGGTTCGGGAGCATCGCGACCGCGGGCATCGGCGACGACCAGGTCTCGAACGCGAAGCTCGCGAACATGGCCGCCGGCACGGTGAAGGGGCGGCAGATCGACGCCGGCACGGGTGACCCCGTCGATCTCACGGGCGCGGAGGTCGGCGAGAACCTCCGTCTCGAGTTCGCCGAGACGTTCACGCTCGCGCCGGGCACCTACGATCTCACGCTCGATTCGCGCACGCACTGGGTGGAGATCACCCCGAACGCGACCGGCAACGTGATCATCCGGAGCATTACGCAGACGGGCGGCAACGCCGGGGGGTTCATCCGTCTCGTCAAGCGCGGGGTGAGTTTTCTCCGGCACGTCGTGCTCACGCACGCCGACGCGGGGGCTCCGGCGGGCAGCGAGATCATCAACCCCCGCGCGCTCGACTTCACCCTATACGCGCCCAATAGCAGCGTGGACCTCGGCTACAGCACGCCGGTCTCGGCGTGGGCGCTGCGCGATACGCCCGTGCGCGACACGCTGAGCGTGATGGAGCGCGCGGCGGGTACGTCGATGGCGACGGGTCAGTCCGAGTACTTTGCCAAGGACGACGCGCCGACGAACCCGTACTTTCGCGACGACACCAACGTCGACCGCAAGCTCGCGACGGCGCCGGTGCCGCTCACGGACTTCGCGACGATTGCCCAATCGCGCGTTCTCGGGCGAGCGGAGGGGGCGGGCACGGGCGTGCCGACGGCGCTCACGCCGACGGAGGTCGTGGCCATCATCGACGGTGAGGCCGTGACCTGGACGGGGGCGCACTCGTTCACGGGCTCGGCCCACACGGTGAACGTGAGCGGAGCGGTGGGGATAACGAGCAGCGGCAGCTCGGTCACGCTCACGGCGAACACCTCCACCGTTCTCGCCGCCGGCACGACCATCGACGCGAACAGCCCGACGCGGCTGCAGAGCAGCGTCGGGTTCACGAGCGTTCTCACCAGCGCGGCGACGGCGGCGAACAACCTCAACATCGGCACTGTGAACGTCGTGCGCTTCACTGGCCCGGTCAATCCGCTGACGGGCATGATCGCGGCTGCGACCGGGCAGGTCGTGCTGCTCGTGAACGCGCACGCCTCGAGCGACGTCGTCATTCTGCTCGAGGCCACGGGCAGCTCCAGCGCTGCGAACTGCTTCGCGGGGCTCGTCACCGACCGCCACATCAAGCCGGGCGAAATGGCGCTCGCTTGGTACGACGGGACCAGCACGCGATGGCGCCTGCTCTGCCGGGACGATGTCGATCTATGATGGGGCCATGAAAGCTGCCGTCGTCATCCCCGCTTACAGCCACGTGGACCACCGCCTCGAGAGAGCCCTGCTCGAGGCGGGCCTGTCGTGGCTACCGCTCCACGAGCACAGCGACTTGCCACGCGCGAGGAGCCTGCTCATCGAGCAGGCTTTGCTCACCCAGGCCGAGCGCGTCATCCTCATCGACTCGGATGTGGTGCCGACCGCCGGAGTGCTCCGGGCGCTCGCCGAGGCGGAAGGGGTGACGCCCTATCAGGCCGTGTGGGGCATGTACCCACTCAAGCAGGGCGACCGCTGGAGCGTCAACCCCATCGACCCGGTCGATGCGGACCGGGCGCTGCGAGAGGGGCAGAGCTTCCCGATCCGTTCGGGGGGGCTCGGGCTCTGCGCGATCCACCGCGAGAGCCTCGAGCGCGTCGGCGCGACGCTGCCGACGGTGGTCGAAGAGAGCGAGCTCAGCTGGCGCCCGTTCTGCGTGCCGTTCTTGCGGCAGCTCGGGGGGGCCCCGCTCGAACCTGCCGAGTACTACCCCGACGACGCCTCGCTCTGCGTTCGTCTCTACGACACAGGGACCGCGCTCTGGTGCGATCCGCGCCTGCGCGCGGGGCACGTCGTGCGCTCGGTGCTCACGGCGCTCCGTGATCGGGAACCTCGGGACTGAGCAGGCGACACGCCAGACGTGAGCAGACGGTGTCGAGCGCGGCCGCGTCGATGAGGTAGCCGTGCCCCTTCTGCCCGCTGAGCACGCCGTTCGTGAGCGTGTGGTCGCCGCCGAGCGCGTGCCCGAGTTCGTGCAGCACGGTGCGGGCGCGCTGTAGCTCGCGCGACTGGGCGTTGATGAGGACGAGGTCGCGAGCTTCGCTCGTCATGCCGGGCGCTTCGGTGCCGTCGGGGCGGAGAATGCTCGGCGCGAGCTCGACGGGGATGCCTGCGCCGACGAACACATCGCAGCCGGTGGCGAGGCTCCAGCGTTCGGCGGCCTGCTCGACGTAGAGCAGGAGTGCCTCGTCGGGGCTGAATGCCACGGAGCATTCCCCGGAGCTGGCGTTGCCCTCGGAATAGATCGCTCGCTCTGGCGGCACGACGGGGAGGGGGGGGACCTCGTCGGGGTTGCACGCCAGAGCGAGCGGAAGGCTCAATACCAGAGCGGACGCGCGCTCGAGAAGCACAATCGGATCGGACGGCCAACGCCACGCCATCCTTTAGGATTCCACGTGCAACACGTCGGTGCAACACGCCCCATTCGGGACACCGCCCCACATAGGCACGCCGCGGAGAGCATCCCAAGACGTCCCGCGGCGTTAGAAGATCACCCCCCGTCGGCCGCGCCGGGGGCCAGCGCATGTGGCGTAAAAGAGGCGCCAGCCTGACAACGATTACCCGATCGTCGCCCTCGGGCCCGGCTGCCCCCGGGCGGGTGGTTCCCAATCGAAGGATGACCCGAACACCGAGCAGTGTGTGCCCGCGGGGTGACGGCGTCAACTTTGACCACTGCTCACCTGTGCGGTAATCTGCCGCATGACGGACGAGCAGAAGCCCCCGCCGCGCTTCCGACGCCCGTCGGAGCTCGACGACCACGAGGTGGTGGAGGTGCCGGTGGCTCCGGTGGAGCTGACGCGGCGAATCCCGCGCGAGCCATTCAGCAAGCTCGTGCGCACGCCGGCGGAGACGACGAGAGACATCCTCGACCTGCAGAGAAAGATGGCGCTCCAGCTCGACGGCTTCGGTCAGACCATGAACCGCCGCTTCGAGCTCTTCCACCAGGAGCTCGCGCTTCAGCGCGCGACCGGCGACGAGACGAACGCGCGGCTCGACTCGCTGCTCGCGCTCGTGAAGAGCGACCACGCGCCGCGGCTCGACAAGGTCGAGGCGTCGCTCGGCCAGAAAGTGGCGCGAGGGGGAGGCTTGCTCGGCCTCGTCCTCGTCGCCGCGCCTCTCGTTGTCGAGGCGTTCCCGAAGTACCGAGCGCTCGTCGAGGCGATCATCGGGGCGCTGCCGTGAGCTTCCGGCTGGGACAGAAGAGCGAGGCGGCGCTCGTGGGGGTGCACGAGTCGCTCGTCGCGGTCGTGCGCCGGGCGATCCTGCTCACCGACATCGACTTCGCGGTGCACGAGGGGCTGCGCTCGTTTGAGCGGCAGCGAAAGCTCTTCGCCACCGGCGCGAGCCGCACGCTCGACAGCTACCACCTGACGGGCGACGCGGTCGACCTCGTGCCGTACGTCGACGGCGTCTTGCGCTGGGAGCACGCGCTCTGTAACGAGGTCGCCGCCGCGATGCTGGAAGCGAGCGGGCAGCTCGGGGTCCGTCTCGTGTGGGGTCGGGTCTGGGACATGGAGCTCGTCGAGCTCGATCCGCGCGACTTCGAGGGCGAGCGCGCGCTCTACGTCGAGCGCTACCAGCGCATCCGGGGGAAGAAGCAGTGGCCGCTCGACGACGGACCGCACTTCCAGAGGGTCAAGTCGTGAGCGTGCTGAAAGCCATCTGGAGCGTGGTCGACGCGCTGCTCGGCGTCGCCATCCGCGCCGACGAGCTCAACGATCGGCGCAAGGCAAAGCGGCGGCTCGAGCTGCTCAGCGCCGCCATGCGGAAGGACGAGAGGGCGGCGCGCTCGCGGGCGCCGACCGTCGCGCTGCGGCGCCCGCCCTCTTCGTAACTACCACTCGCCTGGCGGCAAGCGGCGCCGCGCTGCCCACTGCACCCAGAAGAGCTGGACGGCATCAGCGAGCACGCTCTCGACCGAGAGCTTTTCGGCGCGCGCTATTCGTTCGATTCGCGCGCTGAGCTCGGGGGACAGCACAAGACCTCGAGCACCAGCCCCACGAACTCCTCCGCTCGTTTTGGCGAGACCCGGTCGGCGGGGAGCCGGAGCATCCGCCACCCCTGCCGTGTCGCTTCGTTGAACTTCTCGCTGTCGTTCCTCTGCCCCTTGAACGTCCGGTGGTAGCGGCCGTCGACTTCGAGCGCCAGCTTCTGGCTCGGGAACGCAAAGTCGAACGTCCAGCGCCGGGATCTGTCGAAAGAGTAGTCCCTCGTCAGATCCCAGCCCGGTAGAGCGTTTGCTTCGAGCCCGGCCGCGAGACATTCTTCAGCCTTGCTTCGGGGCATGCTCTTCGGACCACTCCACGATGATGCCCCCGCCGTCGGGGTCGAACTCCGTATCGAACGGCGCCGCATAGCAGTCGACGGACATGTCGGCGGGGACGTGAATCCCCCCCGCGCGCACGAGTTCGACGAGTTCCTTCTCCGATATGTGCACGCTGACCTTCGTGCTCGTGACCGACGAAGCCTTCACGCGCCCACCCCCTGCCAGGCGGCGGCCGCGTCCCAGTCCTCGTCATGCAGGTCGTCGCCCTTGTGCCAAAGGTCGAGCGCGGCGCCGAAGCGCATGGCGGCGTTGCGCAAGGCGTCTCCAATGATCTCTTTCTCGCGCGCGCCCGGCTCTTGAAACTGCTTGCTCGGCGCGTGCCCGTAGCCGAGGCGCGTGACGCCGCAGACCGTGAGACGAATCCAGAGCCCGCCGGTCTGGTCGAAGAGCGGCAGGCCATTGGGGGCGAAGCACATCGGCTCCCACGACCAGAGCGGGTCGGCCTCGAGCAGGCGGTCGGTGAGCGCGGCGTGCCCGACGTAGTCGAGGTGAATCATCTTCGGGTGATGGAAGCCGCCGCACACGTTGCAGCTCCGCTTCTCGTTGTAGGGGCAATTGTTCTGCTCCTTCGAGCCCTTCGGGAGCTTGCTGATCTGGCGGCTCTCGAACGGGGCACGAAGAAGCGCGAGCCCGCGCAGGGTGGCCTTGGCGGGGCCAGGCATCGCCACGACGGTGGGGCGAGGCGCGGGAGCGAGCGGCGGCTGGGCGGCGTTGCTCGTCGCCGCCTGCTCGGCGCGCTGCTCGCGGCGCCACTGCTCCTCCTGCTGCTGCTCGCGCTCGTGCGCCTCCTCGGCGACGCGCTCGGCGTTGCGCCCGCGCTTGTGCTCGTGCTCGTGCAGGTCCTCGGCGGCGCGCGTGCTCGACTGCCGCATCTGCTCGCGGGCAGCGGCCTCCTGGCGCAGGAACTCGTCGGCGCGAGGGTCCTTGCCGATGATGGGCTCGGGCTTCGTCAGCACGTCGAGCTTCGCGCGCTCGGCGGCGACGCTCCGCTCGCGCTCACCGGGCTCGTACCCGGTAACCTCGGGGTAATCGTGATCGGGCATGCTTGCCGGCATCGGAGTCTCGTTGCCCGTGAAGCCCTCGAACTCTTCCTCCTTCGGCGCCGGCGGCTCGGGCGCCTTGGGCTCTCCCTTCGCGAGCAGCGCCTGGTGATCGAGCGGCAGCCGCGCGTCGAGCGTCGTGAGCTTGAGCGACAGGACGAGCTGCTCCCAGCCCTCGGCGAGCGCCTTGCCCACCTGGCCGCCGATGCGGTTCAGGTTCTCGGCGATGCCGACCAGCGTCTTGAACTCGCCAATGAGCCCGGCGGCTTTCACCGGACCGATGCCCTTGACGCCGGGGATGTTGTCGCTCTTGTCACCGACCAATGCGAGATAGAGCGGCATCTGGTCGGGCGTGACCTCGAACTTCTCCTTCACCTGCACGGGGCCGCGGAAGTGCTCCACCCTCGAGCCCTGGGAGGGGACGAGCTGCAGCACGTTCTCGGTCACGCACTGGGCGAGATCCTTGTCGGCGCCGACGAGCCAGACCGTGGCCGTGGTCTCGCCGTAGATGCGCGCGAGCGTCGCGATGACGTCGTCGGCCTCGGCGCCCTTCAGGCGCGCCATCGGGTAGTCGCGGTCCTTGAGCATCTGGTAGAGTTCGCGCTTCTGGTAGACCTCGGTGGTCGTCGGCTCCTCGCGGTGCGCCTTGTAGTCGGGGAAGATGTCCTTGCGCGAGTAGGGTGGGGCGTCGAGGCAGAGGATGACGTGGCCGACGCGCCCCTCGATAGAGACGATCTGGTCGAGGGTGTTGCGCGCGCCCGCGTTCGGGTTCGCTTCGAACGTGCGCTTGAAGAGACACGAGACATCGACGAGGGCGATGGATTCATACATGGCGGGGTCCTTGGATGAGGCGGAGGTTGTGGCGTTTGGAGACGCGCGTCTTGGCGCGTTCGAGCTGGTCCTTGAACGACTCGCTCAGCACCGTGGGGGTGAGCTGAGCGTGGAGGTCTTCGAGGTGGTCGATGAGGTAGTCGAGCACGCGGCGGGGGCTCTCGACGCTGAGCTCGAAGTGCAGCTGTTCGAGCTTCCGCTGGAACTGCGCTCTCACCTTGTGCTCGCGGAACTGGTTCACGGCTTTCCTGTCTTGTCCCATGAGTGATTGACCTTGTCAATGTAGAGACGCACTAACGCCGCCCCCAATAGGGGCACTGCTCGTAGAGGCTCCCGAATGGGGCGGGCCCGGCGCCGGGGGCCCATTCGGGCGGGTAGTAGGAGGGGGCGTTCGGCCAGGGGTCGAGTATCTCGCAGAGCACCGGCGCCGAGCAGCGCTTGCCGTCTTCGAGCAGGCGCACGCGCGGCGGCCGCTGCCGCAGCTCGAGCGGCCAACGCAGCCCGTCGAGTTCGATGGTGAAGACCTCGCCCTTCTTCGCGTTCTGGAACGAGTAGCTCGTGTGGATCGGGTGGACTCGGATCGTGGGCATCATGCGCCCTCCGCTTTGAGGTAGACGAGCTCGTCGCGCCCCGCTTCGGTGAGCGCGAGCCCGCGGCTCTTCGTTGCTGACTTCGTGATGAGCCCTCGCCGGACGAGGCCGAGGACGTGTTGATAGGCGGCGTGGGTGCTGGTCGCGCCGATGTGGTCGCATATCTCGCGCAGCGTCGGGGGGAACCCCCGGTCGCGCACCGACTGCGCGATGAACTTCAGCACCCGTTTCTGCGGCGGCGTCGGCCCGCTCACGCGACCTCCTGAATGGCTTGGCGGTAAGCGGCATTGATGCGCGCCATCTGCTCGTTGGATCCGCCCTTGTCTGGGTGATTGCGCCCGGCGAGTTCGTGGTAGCGCTGGGTAACCGCCGAGCGACTCGCTCCTCGCTCGAGCCCGAGTATGCCCCAATGGTCAGCCGGCGGCGGCAGCGCCGCGAACCCGCTGAAGGCCCGCTCGAGCAGTTCCGTCGCCCCGGCGCGCTCGATGCTCCGGAGCGCCTCGACGGTGAGCCCCACGGCCCGGAGGTTGTCGCGCACCTTGCGCCAGTGATCGCAGGCGATGACGCGCGGCTTGTTCTTGCGGTCCGTCCAGTACGCGGCGACGCCGGGGTCCTTCGGCTCGCTCATGTTCGCGAGCGGCAGGCCGTCGCGCCGCAGCGGGACGTTCGTACTGATGACGACATGCCTGCCTCCAGCGAGTTCGATCTGCCGGACGAGATGGTCTCGAGCTTTCAGGAAGGTGACCTCGTACCGAGACGACTCCCGCCGATGGTCGGGGCGACGCGGCCACCCTTCGGGCCACGTGAGGGGGCAGGCTTCGATGGGCGTGGTCACGCGACCTCCGGGATGGCGCCGCCGGGAGGCACGGGGCCCCAGGCGGCGGTCTGCGCGGCGGTGAGCTTGCCGGTCACGGGCTGCCCCATCTTCTTCTGCTTGGCGGCGACCGTGAGCCGCTCGCCGAGCACCGCGCGTCTCGAGAGCGGGGCAACGAGTGGTTGCGGGTGGTCAGCGAGCACACCCTTCAGCAGAGCTTCGAGGTCGAGTCCGTGCTGGCGCGCAAACGCCTCGTGGCGGGGCTCGGGGTCGAAGGGGTCGGTGGGGACGGGCTTGTCTCCGAAGCGCCTGGGAGAGGCCGCAGCGGCGGAGCGTTGGGCATCCTTCGCCCGCTCCGTCTCTTCCCAGGTTCGCCAGCTACCGAACAGGCGCCGCAGGTAGCTCTCGAGCTGGTGAGCGAGCACGCCGCGCTCGCCGCCGATCGGACCCTCCTTGAGCTTACCGAACCAGCGGTGCGGGTCGGCGACGCCCGCCTGGCGCGCTTCGTCGGCGAGGTGCTCGGGCAGCACCATGTCGGCGGGCAGTTCCTTGAGCACGAGCGAGCGGCTCTCCACAGGTTCGACCTGTGCGTCGCTGCCCGTTGATGATGAAGATGAAGAAAGATCCGGTTTGGGTTTCGGTTTGGGTGCGTCTAGCCTTTCGCTACTCGCGTCTACGTCCGTCGACAGTGCGTCTACATCTTCGGGTTCGAGAGGGGCGGTGTCGTTCTCGGCGCGACGCCGCGCGTTGATGTAGCGCCGCTTGCGCGCCTTCTCGGCCTCGCGTCGGGCGAGCTCGCGCCAGTATTCGAAGTTCAGGATGCGCCAGCCGTGGGGGACCTTCTGGAGGCGGCGCCCCTCGTGGCTCTGGCTGTTCGAGTCGGGGTCGGGCGCCATGAACTTCTCGACGGCGGAGCGGGTGTCGTCGAGCGCGACGTTGGCGGCGACGGCGAGGCCCGGCACGGTGCCGGGGACGAAGCCCTCGGGGTCGGCGTGCAAGAGCAGGTACAGCCAGACGCAGCGCGTGGCGGGCGTCTCGGCCCACATGCTGCTGGTGGTGAACTCTCGGAAGACGGGGGTGTACTGGTGCCTCATCGAGGGGACCTCTGGGGTGGCTGGACGTCGCAATCGAAGTCGACGAACTCGAACAGGCGCCGGAGCAGGCGGGGGTTCTGCCGCACCTTCGCGATGGCGCGGTGCTCGAGCTGCTTGACGCGGTTGGTTGAAATCTTCAGGGCCTTGGCGATCTCGCGCACGGTCATCCCGTCGCGCCGGAGCCAGTCGTGCGCGGTGCTCACCGCTGCCTCCGCTGCAAGGACTCGATCCAGAAGTCGACGAGCGCCAAGCCGAAGAGCGAGGCGAGGCCGACCCATAGGCTTTCCGCGAGCAGCGCGACGGCGACGCTGCATCCGGTGATGCAGATGCCGACGGCGTTCGCTTCGGAGGCTGAACTCATCGCCCCGCCTCCTCGTGCTCGGCGAGGAACTCGTCGCGCCGCTTCTCCCAGCCGCACTGTTCGTCGTCGGGGTCGTAGTCCTCCCAGTCCCGCAGCAGCGCGACGGCGTCGTCGAACGCGTCGCGGAGCTTGGCGAGCTCGAGCTTCTGCTTCTGGACGATACCGACGAGCTCGCCGCGGTCTTGGTCGAGCAGGGCGCCGATGCTGACGCCGCACTTCAGGCAGACGTTCGAGTCGACGAACTTGTGGTCGCAGCTCACGGCTTGCCTCCCTTGCGCGCTGACGGTGCGAGGGGTCGGACGTTGTCGGGCAAGGTAGCGCGGCGACGTTCAGCGACGTCGAGGAGCGCCTTCGCGCTGCTCATGTCGCCTTCGCGCATGGCGAGCTGCACGGCGAACTCGAGCACCTCGGCGAGGCTCTCGAATACTGGCAGCGAATAATGGCAGTCGGTCGTTTTATGGGGTTGTACGACGCCTACGGGGGTACTCGCCGTAGGCGAAAACGGCTTAAAAACAGGGGTATCGATGCCCTCAGAAGTTGGTGGACCACTCCTCACTTCGGCCTCCTTGCCTTCACTGACAGCCGTTTTTGGCTGCCGACTGTGTTTAACCACTCGGGATAATGCCTCCGGCGCTGCCACTATTGCCGGGACGGAACTTTCCGGAACCACGATGCGCTCCTCCCTCGCCTGATACCGCGCAAACACCGCCGGATCGCTGTGGTGCGTCAGTAGCATCGCCTCCCGCAGGCTCAGCTGCCCCGCCGCCGCCGCCTTGCCCGCCGCCGTCGCCGCCGCCCGCCGGAACGAATGGAAGTCGACCGGGCTCATGCGCCGCGCGATGCCCGTCTGCAGCACGCAGTCGGCGGGGCTCTTCACCTCCGTGACCCCAGGGCGCGCTCGGCTCACCCCCGCCTGCCACAGCCGGCGCCGCAGCCGCAAGGCATGGGCCCCCGCCGTCCTCTTCCCCCCAGCCCGCGCCCCCTGCCTCACCGGCCACACGAACCCCTCCTCGGGTCGCCCGCTCGCCTCCCACCACAGCCGAAGCCACCCCGCGAGCCCCTCGGGGATCGCCGCACGCGGCTCGTCCCGCCACCGCTCGAGCACCAACGCCTCGTCCTCGGCCTCGTCCTCGTCGTCGAGCAGGTGCCCCTCCGTCTTCTGCCGCGGCACGTACGCGTCGCCAAACGCGCCGAGCTCGATCATCTCCCACCGCCACGAGAACGCATCGCTCGACCGCATCCCGAACACGCGCGCCGAAAAGTAGAGCGTCACATCCTCGAGCGCCCGGCGCGCCCGGCCCGGGTGCGCATGCTCCGTCTCCACCACCAGCCACGCGAGGAACGGCTCGAACTCCCCATCCGTGAGCACCGCTCGGGGCGGGCGGACCTTGCGCAGGCGCTTGCCCCCGAGCGAGTCCTTGCCCTTGAGCTTGATCCGCAGCGCCTCGTTCACGTCCAGCACCCGGCGCGCGACGAGGAGCCCGAGCACCTTGCTGATCGCGTCGCGCACGTTGCGCACGCTGCCCGTCCAGCCCCCGACCTTGCCCGCCACGTCCTCGAGCACGTCGAAGATGTGCACGCTCGTCAGCTCACTCACCGGGATCTGCCCAATCACCGGGAAGGCGTGGTTCGACAGGCGCCCGAGCATCCGCTTCCGATCCTTCACCGCGCTCGCCTCGAGCCACCGGCGCGCCGCGCTCTCGAAGCTCTCGCTCTTCTCCGCCACGAGCTCCGGCGCCTCCCCCGCGAGCACGCGTTTGGAGCGCGCCCGCGCCACGATTCGGCTCTTCGTGCCGAGCTTCACCGTCGTGCGCACCTTCTCGCCCTCGCACTCGACCCACACGCGCGCCGAGTGGCCCTCCTTCGTGCGCTTCGGCGTGGCCGTGCGGGGCCGACCGGGTCCACGCTTCTCGGTCACGGCTTCACCTTCTTCGTCCGCTTGCGCAGCGGTAGCCGTTTGATGACCACGCGCACGCGAGGACTCCTCGCGTCGAGCCCGCCGTCCGTCAGCTCGGCGAAGGCCTCGACCAGTCCGAACAGGTCGAGGAAGTTCCAGCCCTCGCGCTTCAGCACCGCGCGCGCCTGCTCGGGGCTCACGCCCCACCTGCCTTGCGCTCGCCCGAGCGCAGCCACTCGAGCGCAGCCTCGACCTGAAACCTCGGGCTGTCGCCGAGCCGAATGCACGGCAGCCCCTGCCGCAAGAACTTGTCGATGAGGCTCGGGCTGCAGCCGAACACGCTCGCCAGCTGCTGGCGCGTGAGCAGCGCCGGCGGCCCCGGCCGCTCTGCTTCGAGCGCCTCGGCGACGGCCTCGGCCACCAACGCCCGGAGCTCCCCCCGCGTCACCGTGAACGCAGGCGTCGTGTCGTTCTCTGCCGCACCATTGCCCACACCTTCCCCCGGCCGCACCCGCAGGTACTTCGCCCGACCCTCTGGTCTCTCTCCGCCCATCCTGGCCTCCTCTGACGCCGTCCTGGCGCCGATAGCGTCCGTCTGCGTCCCCAGACGTCCAACCGCGTCGACATGTAGACACCCCGTGTCGAAAGTGTATAGGGTGCGTGTCGCGCCCCGCCACATTTCGGTACGTGGCTCGGGGCGGGAAGGAGGGGATGGACGGGGACGGGCGGCGGGTGTGGGTGACGCAGAGGGACATTGCATATTGACTTGTCTCACTCTAGCATGACTTGTCCACATCAGTAAGGATACCTGCATGCCCAATGAACCCCTCCCGAACATGAACCTCACGAGCGCGCAACAACACGCCCTCGACATCTATCGCAAGCTCTGTGAGAAAAACGGCGGCGAGAGCCCCACGGTGAGAGAGTTCGCCGAAGCCCTCGGCAAGAGCCACTCCTCCGCCCATCAATTCATCCGTCAGTTCCAAGCCAAAGGTCACCTATCGATGAAACCCGTCACCATCATCCGCCCGAGACTCACCGCAAAAGGCAGGGCCTCGAAATGAACGACACCATGGGCCCCGTCCTCCCTCCCGGCGTCTCCGTCGCGCCCGGCGTCACGCAATCCGACCTGGTCGAGCTGCTCTCCGAACACGCCCGGCAGCTCATCGGCGTCACCATCCCCGGCGAATCCAGACAGGCCTCCGCCCTCCGCGCCGTCGTGCTGGTCGGGGCCTCGTTCGTGGTCGGTGACGATGGCCCGCTGCCGGTCGCCTTCGGCGCCTCGCTCACCGATGGCAACGAAATCTCGCGCGGCTGCCTCCGCAAGCTCGCCCAGCGCCTGCGCATGATCGCCGATGGCCTCGAAAAGGAGGCGCCGTGACCCTGCCCATACCCGACGACCTCGAACCCCGCCCCGACGTCACCCTAGACGACATGCTCGCTCTGCTCAACCGGCAGAGCAACATTATCATCTTCGGTCGCCCCGAACGCGGCGACGAGAACGAGCCCGGCATCCTCACCCCCTTTCGCTCCGTCGTCATCGTCGGCGGCGCCCTCGGGATAGGCCCCGACGGCAAGCTCGTGCCCCTCGCCATGGCCGTCCTCAACGGTGACGGTAACGGCTACTCGAAAACCACTTGGCCCAAGCTCGCCGAGAGGCTTCGCGAGGTCGCTCGCGATCTCGAACTCATGGCCGCGCTGCCCTCGGGGAACGCATGAACGACGCCGAACCGAACGCGCTCATCCCGAGCGGGCGCTGCTGCGCCACGGCCCGCGTGGCCCCTCGCCTCGAGGTCTATCTCGATAGCCGCGGGCTGACTATCTGGTGCAAGACCCACGACAGGCTCATGCGTCTCACCCCCGCCGATCTCGCCCGCTTCATGGCGCACCCGCCCGAGTGCGAGTGCTGCAAGTCGAGAGGAGCCCTCTCGTGAAGGGCTGGAACAACTGCCCCCGCTGCGGCGGCCAGGGCTTCCAGGGCCTGCTCATCTGCAGCGACGAGCCCCCCAAGGGCCGCCTCTACATCGAGGAGAACTACCAGCAATTCGAGCGGCTCTGCGTGCCGGCAGGCGCTGGCCCCGACCAGCGCCGCGAGACCCGCGACGCCTTCTTCGCCGGCGCCTTCGCCGTCCTCGAGACGCTCATGCACGAAGTCAGTGACGAGAACGAGATGACCCCCGACGACGAGCGGCTCATGGTCTGCCTCAACCGTGAGATGGAAGCTCACCGGCTACAGCTCCACGCTCGTCTCATCCGCCAGCAGCGCGAGCGCCAGAAGAGAGGGGGCGGAGCGTGAAGACACAGGTCGCCCCGCTCGCCTTCGGCGAGCTGCCGCCTCGCGAGGCCGCCATCGAGCTCGCGATGAGCGAGCTACTCCGCGCCATCACGTGCCTGTCGGGTGAGCCGCTGCCCGACTTCCGTCACAGGGACCCCATCACCGGGGCCGTCGGTATCTGATGGCTCGGGGGGGGCTGTATAATGAAGCGGTGGAACAGCTCCTCTCCTGGCTCCGACATTTCGCCCCATTTCTCGCCCTCGCCCTGCTCCTCGCCGCGATCGTGCTGTCGATCAACCGGCTCGGACGCCACCTCGAAAAGCACGACCACTGGCTCGCTCGGCTCGATCTCAAGCTCGGCAACCTCCACAAGGACCGCAAGGCCACGTGGGCGAGGGAGCTGCAGTTCGGGGCGACCGAGCCCGTCGAGCCTCCGCCTCTCGTGCCCCCGCCGCTGCCTCCGCGCGCCCCCACGCTGAACGCCACCGACTGGCGCGACGACGACGCCGCGACCGAAGAGCTCCAGAAACGTCAGACGGGGAGATACCCCGCCGGCGAGCCACCGAAAGGACCGAACGATGACAACACCCGATAGCGAAAACGACCCCGAACCCCCCGCCGTCAGAGCCGTGCTCGGCGAGGCGCAGCGCGAGGTGCAGCGCGTCTCGACCTTTCTGCAGTCTCGCGGCTGGGATGCGATCATCATCTCCCTCACGCGCGCAATCGAAGTCGCCCCCGGCGACTGGCGAGCCCCGGGCGCGACCGCCACCCTCATCGACCGCACGCGCTGCGGCCCGGTCGCCGCGCAGCTCGCGGACGTGATGCGCAAGCAAGCCGACATGCTCGACGAGCAGCAGGTCGGAGAGTACTCGAGCGGCTACATCCAAGACCAGACCGACCACGCTTCGGGCGGTAGCCGATGGCCAGGTAGTGACGGGGGACAGTGATGTTCAAGCATGATGAAGACCCCGCCGAGCCGCCCGAGTGCGCGGGGATACAAGCGGCCGCGAGCGAGCTCGTCTCCGCGTTCGTGACGACGCTGAACGAGATGGGCTACGACTTCGCGCTCGTCAGCGTGCGACAGCGTATCCGCACCTCGAGGGGTATCACGTTCTCACCCGGTGCCATCGCTCACCGGTTCAACCCCGCGCTCGGACCCGTGCTGCGCAAGGAGGCAGAGGACTTGCGCCGCGTCGCGGCCGAGCTCGAGCAGTACTGCAAGGACAACGCCGTGCCCGACGTGCTCGGCGGCTACACCCAGAAGGTGGACGAATGAGCGCCGCCGACCGGGCTCTGCTGCGCTCGGCCGTCGGCGCGGACAACTACCCCGATCTCGTCGCCGTGTGCGAGCGGCTCGACGCGCTCGGCTGCCGGCTCGCACTCAGCCAAGAGGGCATCAATCGGCTCATGACGGCGCTCGCCGAAGAGCTCATCACACAGAAGCTCGCCGTCGAGATTGCCAACGACGGCGCGCTCCCCGACACTCGGGAGCCGGAGGACTCCACATGAACATGCTCGAACGACTCGCGCTCCGCACTCTCTACGCGGCTCACATGCTCCTGCCCATGACGCTCGTCTCGCGCCACATCGAGTGGCTGAGCACGGACACCGCGCGAGCCCTGCGCGCTCTCTTCGGAGGTAGCTGAATGGCCAACGCACGCCGCCGGCGCACGCAGCGCACGGACGACGACGACTTCGACATCGCGCTCTCGACCGCGCTCGCGCAGCTCTTGCCCGCGCGACACATCCTCGCGGGGGCGAGCTGGTACTTCCGCGTCGAGGGCGACCAGCTCATCATCACGCGCTCGGTGCCGAGCGTCACCATCCCAGACCCAGACTCCTAACCCGAATCGAAGGAACACCGTGAATGACCACCGCAGGGAACTTCATCCCGCTCAATGCGCTGCGCGAGCAGCCTCCGAAGCTAGTCCGCATCCACCCCGGCGTCGTCCGGCGCAACAAGCCCGCCGAGCCAGAGCCCGATCGCTCTCACGTCGACCTGAACCCACAACCGCTGCCCGAGCCGAGGCCTGAACCGATGGCAGCGAAGAAGAAGCGAAGCGCGGAGTCGATACTCGACAGGCTCAATGCTGGCGAGCGCGTGTGCCTGCCGGGCTTCATCGACCGCAGCGGCGTGCACTACCCGCACATCTGCTTATTCGTCGGCGACGACAACGCAGACCTCGCGTTGAAGATGGTCGAGCTCTTCCCCGACGGCTTCACGCCGGACGCCGTCATCGAGCATCCGAGCACGGAGGAACCCGAATGAAAGCGCTCGCTGATGTCGTAGCGGCGATCGAGGCTGCCGGCGGGGCGGAATACCCATGGGGCTACCCCTGCCTCGATGGGCGCGAGGTCATGCGGCTCGCCGCGTGGGTGCCGACAGAGGAGTGGCCCCGCATCGGCGTCGGGTCGTCAGACGGCATGCGCATTACGCGCGAGCCCGATCCATGGACGCGGGAAGCTCTCATCGAGCAACTCGGGCGCGACGTCGCATTCGGGTTCGAGAAAGCGCTGAATAAGCGCGGCATCTCTGCCGACCTCATGTTTCATGTCGTCGGCATGTGGCTCTGGGTTCTGGAGTCGCCTCTCGCGGACGATCGCACCTATGCCCAATACGGCTTGCCACGATTCAAGGCCGTCGCTCTCGAGTTCGGATTCCCCAATCCCATCGGCGACGCGCGCGGCGACGAGTATCGGTTCTCCGCGGAGGCGGACTCATGAACCGCCACGACCGGCGCAAGGCAGCGAGCCAGGCGCGACGCGGGCAGGACACGATGGGACAGAGCTATTCGTTCGGTAGCGCACTACCCGCTAGCATCACCGAACATCCCCTCTACAAGGAAGGCGAGCGCAGAGCCGCGAGTGGTGAGGGCTTCCCGCCTGCCTACATCGAGGCAATAGAGGACGCGGCGAGGCACATCCAGCGATGGATCGCATCGTGTGTGAGCCCGCCCGATCTGAAGTGGCTCGAGTGGGACGCGGGGCGTACGTTCATTGCCGCGGGGCTCGACACCGGGGCGGGCTATCTCGCGGACAGCGACGACGCCCGCTCGCTCCTGGCGTGGCTCGACTCGGCAACGGACCGCAGGCTCTCGTTGAACCAAGCAGGCTGGGCGCTGCGGAAACTGGGGCTCATGCCCATGCCCCAGGAGAGCGAGTGAGCTGGCAAAACAGCACGTGTTGTATCGGCTGCTTTCGCAAGCTGAACGGTCCCGAGCGAGAGCCGGTGCGCGTGACGGCGCTCGCCCCGGGTGAGCGCTGGCAGCCCTGCTACCTCTGCCAGAGCCCATGCGACGCGGTTCCTGGTATCTACATGCGCATGTGGCACGAGCCAACGCCCGAGCCACCCAAAGCTGCGTAAGGAGATACCACCGATGAACGGACTCAACCGTGTGATGCTACTCGGAAACCTCGGCGCCGATCCGGAGCTACGCATGACGGCGGGCGGGCAGGCCGTGCTCAACATGCGCCTGGCCACGACAGAGACCTATCTGGATAAGGGCAAGGAGCGTAAGGAGCGCACCGAGTGGCACACGGTGGTCGTCTGGGGCAAGCGCGCGGAGGCGCTCGGCAAGCTCGTGCGCAAGGGCGATCGGGTCTTCATCGAGGGGGGCCTACGCACCTCGAGCTATGAAGACCGCGAGGGGGTCAAGCGCTACAAGACCGAGGTCGTCGCGAACGATGTCATCGTGAACGGCAGCGCTGGCGGCGGCAAGGGCAGCGCACGCAGCTCCAGAAACGGCCGCGGCGAGCCCGAGGATGGGCCCGCCGAGTCGTTCGACGGTGACGACATTCCGTTCTGAGCTACAGCGGCTCGTCGGGTGACTCGAGAGCGGCGGCGACGCGCGCCGCAACGCGCGCCGCCCGCTCGGGCGTCTCATTCGAGCGCTTGACCTCTGCCCACGTGCCCGAACGGACGACCTTGGGGACGTCTGCAAGGATGCCCTTGCGCTCCAGAGCCCCGAGCTGGCGACTGGCCAGCTGGCGACTGATACCGAGGCGGCGCGCGATCGCAGAGGCGCTCGCAGGCTCACCAGCGGCCGTCAGCTCTCGCACGGCCGCGACGACGTCCGCCTGCCGAGGCGAGGGCTCGGGGTTGCGTGGCGGCGCTGCGTGGGCGGCGCAGTACTGCCCAGCAGGGCGGGGTGCCGTCGCCCCGGGCGCGACCCCAGCCTGACACCAGGGGCAGCGGCTCACATGCACCTCACGAGCAGCCACAGGGCGAGCAGCAGCGGCCAGAAGCGGGCGACGAACTCGAGCGCGGCCGCCAGCAAACAGAAGGCGACTGGCACCAGGAGCGCCGCAAACAGACAGAGGACCGCCAGCACCAGCAGAGTCACGCGCCGCCCACGATATCGTTCAGGTAGTCTAGCGACGCGGCCGCGTCGGTGGCCTTGCGCAATAGGTTGCACGCATCGATGCCGTTCTCGTCGGCGGCCCGCTCGAGAGCGGCGTAAGCGGTGGCGATCGTCTGACGTGTCTTGGAAGTGCCCATGTGTTCGGTTCCTTGGTTGTGGCCATTGGCCGTCATCCCCGCGCCGTACCCCGTGAGAGTGCGGCGCGGAGTGATGGTCAAGGCGCGGGGTTGATCGTGACAGAGCCTGGCTTGATACCATCGAGGTCGAAGCGCGCGCATAGCTCGCGAGCGACCTCTTCTCGGACCCACGGATAACCAGGAGACCAGCGCGTCATGCGGCGACGTTGGCCGGTGACCAACGTGTAACGGACCGTGAAGCGCGTGTACGGCACGCCCTCTATCAGCCGAACCGCGCGCTTCACTTGTCCACCTCGCCCCCATCATCGGCGGACGGGCCGCGACCGGCATCCACGCCCGGGAATAGGGCGCACTGCTCGGCAGTGTACCGAGCGCCCTTTACCCCGTGCCAACGCCCGTCGAAACGGACGGCGCCCATGCCCACCGACTCGAAGTCGCGCGCGCAACGGTTGCAACACGCCACACCGTTGACGGTGTGGTATGCGGCTTTCCCGCAGTCCCGGATCTCGCACTCAGTCACTTGCCCACCTCGCTTGCACGCAGCTCGGACTCAGCGGTGTGGTAGGCGCGCTGGGCACCAGTGCCAGCGGCGCGGATGGCGGACTCGATGCGGGGCCACCCAATGAGCTGGACGGCGATGGTAACGGCGATGCCTGCGATGAAACGGGTCATGGGTCTTCTTTCTGTGAGGGGTTGACGTGGGCGCGCGTGGGGGTCAATCCCACGCGGCGGTCGGGTGGTCTTTCTGCACGCGGTCGAGCAAGTTCTCGACCGCGACGTGTCGCATGCCGAACGGGACGTCTCTGCTCGTGTATTCCTTGCCTGCAACCGTGACACTCGCTGAGTGGCAATGGCCATACACGGTGGATACGGTGACCGGGTGCTTACGACCGCGAATCGTGAAAAAGTTCATGACTCAGTCTCCTCTGGCTCGAGCGCGCTAGCGTCGGTCCACGATTGGGTACCCTGGTCCCAGCCAATGAGCGCGCGTCCCTCATCGAGGTCGATCTGCAGGACGGCGCCGCTTTCACTGTCGGCGCCAGCCTCTGCATGCACACGCATGCCGTGTTCCAAGTCGATTGCTCTCATGTTCGGGTCTCTCTTCTGTGCGGCGTGATTGCCGGTGCGGCTTGCTACCATCGGTGGCGAGCCGGGCCGGTATCAGGCGTCCGAGCCGAGGATGCGTCCGAGGCCGTAATTGCGGGCGGACGTGCCGATCGCGTTGACCGGGCGATTCATGCGCTCTTCATGCGCGTCGGCATCACGCTCGAGCGTGCGGGACTCCCGTTTTGCGGCGCGCAGTAGCTCGCGAGCGTTGGTCCCCGCCTGTTGCCACAGAGGCGCGTAAGCCCCGTAGCTCGATAGAGCGTCGACCTTGACCCATTCGACCTTGCTCTCCCCATCGAGGTCCGAGCCGCCGCACGATTCTAGAGCGCGTTCCAACTGCGGATTGTCGAGCGTGATCTCTTGCAGGTCGCAATGGTAACCGGTTGCGCCGTCACCCCACTCGCGGCAGTTCTCGAATCGAATGACGTGGTAGCGCGTTCCCTCGATGTGCCGCGCCCAGCGGCCGCCATACTCGGACCAATTGACGTCCGAGCCGATATCCGTCCAAGCCTTGCCCAACGGGCCGTGTTCGTTGCGTGCCATGTTCGGTCTCTCTTCTGTGGCGGGCTGAATTGCCCGGTATGCCTGGCCGAGAGTGGCCAGCATCGAGGCGCTTGCGTGAGCGAGCGCCTCTGTGCCGGTCGCTATCAGCCGAGCCGGTGCAAGGTCGTCTCGATAACGACGTCTCCCGCATCGATCGTCTGACCCGGCTCGCTCGACAGGATGGTAAGCGTCCGACCGTCGGGGCTCACCTCGATGGGTGCCAGCGGCTCGAGAGAGACGCAGTGGATGCCAACGCAGCGTGTTGGGAACACGTGGATCTGCCCGCCCTCACGGCGCCACTCCTTCACGCGCACGCCGCTCGGGAGCAGGCGTGCGGCACGCAGCGCCGCGCCGAGCGACTTGGCATCCTGGAACTCGGGCAGGATGACCTCTCGGACGTCGCCCGGTTGCAGGGTGCTCGAGATGGGATGACGGGTCGTGGCGAGGTAGGTGGGCATGGTTCGGGCTCTTTCGGTTGGCTGTTAGGCTGGGCTGAAGCCGGGCCTATCGGGAGTGGGGACGGGCTGGAATTACCGCGTCCCGAGCTCCCGACCCATTCATCCTGCCACGCCAATGGGTGCAGCGCACCCAGTATCGGGGGTGGGGGTGCATTCTGCTCGCCGAAGTGGGGCAGTGCTTTTCTGCTTGACCCCCGCCGATTCCCCCGATGGCACACCACCACTGCGCCCCTGACACTGAACGCCCTGTGCAGCTCCTCGTGTGTTCAGTGTCACCTGCCACTGAACACTTGGTGCAACTCCTCAGCTGTTCAGTGGTTTCTGCGCAGCTACGCGTGTTCAGTGCTCCGCTTTGGCGCTGAACGGGCGGCACTGAACAGGTGCCGGGTACCCCCTGGGCCCCACCCCCCGGCAACGCCGGGGCGAACCCCTCCACCCCATCGAGCTTAAATTTACGAATCGGACCCAGGAGGCCTGGGCAAACGCCGCCAGAACACGCTCAGCTGCATCCCGAGCACCAGCGCGACGGCTCCCGCAGCCCACCAGTGCCGGATCCAGAGCAGCAGCCCGAGGCTGAAGACACCGACCCCTGCCGACAGCCAGTCCGCAGCCTTCAAGATCGCCCCCAACGGGACGAGAAAACCCGGACACCGCCGCGGTTTCGGCGATTCCGTCTCGTCCTGGCTCCCTCCGAGCGGCTCTCGTCCGCCGGGACTCATCTTCTGTGCCGGCCCGTGGGATGTCAAGTGTTCAGTGTCGGGCATTCAGGGGTGCCTATCCGTCTCGTCCGGCTCCGGGAACATCAGCACGTACGCCCGGGCCGCTGCATCCCACAGCGCCCGCGGTACGAACGGGTCCTTGTGCGTCTCCCGGAGCGACTCCCGCAGATGCACCCGCACCGCGCGCCGGCAGAGCACCCAAATCAGCTGCAGGCGCTCGATCTCGAGCGGCAGGTTGTTCACTCCAGCCTCTCCTCGCCGGGCTGGACCGCCCGCGCGAGCAGGGCCTGCCCCACCGAGGGCACGAATACCGGCATCACCCCCTCGATGCGCCACCCGTGCACCCCAAAGTCGCGCTCGATGCGCCCGAGATCCTCGGGATGCGGCACCGTGTGCGCGTCCCCCATCCCCCGGCTCACCACGAACCCCGCCTTCTCCGTCACCGTCACCCGCAGCCACGTGTCCCCGTCGATCTGGAGCTGCCAGCGCCGGATCCCCGCATACAGGGTCGTCCCCTCCTGCCATCCCGTCCCCTCTTTCGGCTCGTATTTCACTGCTGGCTCTCCACTACGATCCACGCCATCAGCCAAAACAGGAACAGCGCGAACAGCCCCATGCTGATGCGTCCCGGCGCGCCGACGAACACCGCCAGAATCCCGCCATGGAAGCTCACCAGCGTCGCGAGCGCGCACTGCGCTCCCCGCTTCGTCGTGACTAGACTCACTCCGTCTCCCCGTCGTCGACCCCCGGAGGGGACAGAATCAGGCTCTCGCCGGGCACCTCGACGTGCTTCGCGATGACCCGGTCGCACCCGAGGCAGATCATGTAGGCCCCGATGCCTCCGCCGCCCGCAAAACCGTAGCCGTAGGTCACCTCGCGCGACCCACAGACGGAGCAGCGGGGCTCTTCAGTGCCCGCCACGCCGCCGCTCCTGCTCTTCGAACAGCAACGCCATCTCGATGCACGCGCAGCACGTCGCATCCGTGCGCCACTCCTTGCCGAAGGCGCTCACCCAGCGCATGTTCCGACCCCATCCGCTCGGAACCCCGTGCACCGAGCCGCACAGCGCCCTCCCGTAGGCGAGAACGTGCACCGTCGGGGTCATATTCACGACTTCCAGTCCACGAGGTCCACGATCAGCACCTCGCGCACCGTTCGCCGCTCGTTCACGACGCGGGTCCTTCGTCGGTCGTATCGACGCCGATGCCCGCGGGGCCGCCCCTTTCGACGTGATCGGCGATGTGTCGGAGGTATGCCGCCAGCACCTTCGGATGCCCGATCGTCGCGTAGTCCTCGCGCCCCGCGACGGCAAAGCCGTTGCCCTCCCGCCCCTCGGCGACGATCAGAATGCAGGCTTTCGCCTTCAGGTCCCGGCAGAGCTGCGTGCAGATCGCGTCGTATCGGGACGGTGTCCCGCTGAGCTGATGCTTCCCCATCAGGCCTCCCTACACGCCCGCCCCGATCGGCCGCAAGCTGAACGCGCGCTCACCGCTTCGCCCGCCGCGCCCTGCGCGCGCGGAGCGCCCGCTTGACCCCGAGCTGCTCGCGCTCACCCTGGATCGCCCGGAAGTGCGCGCACGCGAGCGCGAACCCCCGCGCCGTCGTGAACAGCCGCGACCCCCAGCCCCCCGTCAGGCGCAGCCGCTGCAACATCCCCTGATCGCGCAGGAACAGCGCCAGCTTCGGGCGGCTCGTGCGCAGGAACAGCGCGACCTCTGCGAGAAAAAAACGCTCTCCTCTCCGATGCTTGGCGATCGGACCCAATACTGAACGTTCGTCACTGGCCGGATGGCGTGCCATATTGCCTCCGCATGACGTTCTACCCGACGCCATTGCTCCGCGAGGTTCACGGCGAGGACGCCAAGGCCGCTCGCCTCGCCCGCATGCTCGAAATCGAGGACGAGGTCTTCCAGACCGCCGCGGGCATCCTCGAAGCGACCCTCGACGCGTGCCACGTCTCCCCGGGTCAGGAAGAACCCCCCGCCGAATGGGTCGAGCGCCTCGGCGAGGCGGCAGCTCGCCGGCGGCTCGAGGTCGCGAAAGCTGGCTGGGCGCCCCGCTCCCTGGCGCCCAACTTCATCGCCGTCGCCGGTCAGATCTACACCGGCATCGCGCGCGCTCGCCGCCAGCAGCCCCACCAGGGCCCCCGCGAAGTGAACGCGAAGCTCGTGCTGCCCGCGCCCACCGCCGCCGGCATGCCGGGCGCCCCCGAGTACCCCTCGAAGGAGGTCGAGTGACGAACGCCCTCCTCACCGAGGCCGAGCGCGACGTCGATAGGCTGCTCGAGCAAGTCGAGCAGCTCCAGACGCAGCTCCAGCAGGCCCGCACCGCGCTCGGGCGCGCGCTGAAGCCCCAGATCAAGGGAGGGCACCCCTGGCGCGTTGGCAGGCGCGTCGGGCGCACCCTCTACGACGCGAACGACCAGCTCATCGGCGTGATGGACACGCCCGAGCTCGCCGCCCAGGTCGTCGCCGCCGTCTCGCTGCAGGGGGCCCCGTGAGCCTCGTCGCCGGAGCGCGCATGGTGCGCGCGGACGACGGCATGCGGGGCGTCGTCGAGCTCGTCGCGATGCCGGGGTTCGAGCAGTACGAAGAGCTGCGCATCGTCTACACCGATCGCGGCGAGAGGCGCCTCGCCGGCAAACGCGAGGTGTGGGAGCCCGAACAGGCGCCGCCGCGCAAGCTCCGCGAGGAAGAGATCGCGCTCGTCGCGCTCGCCGCCGACCAGCAGCTGCGCGCCCTCGACTCGCACTCCGCCTTCCGCTGGTGGGAGATGAGCGCCTCCCTCGTGCCCCACGATCCCTCGCTCATCCGCGCGGTCACCGAGTATCTGCAGAAACGAGGGTGACGTGCTCGACCGCTCCCTCTACCAGCCGAGTCCGTGGAGCGCGAAGTATCATGAAACCACGTGTGACGTGGTGCTCGGCGGAGGAGCAGCAGGCCCCGGCAAGAGCCTGACCCTGCTCTGGGACAGCATCGTCACGCAGGCCGTCGTCGAGCACGCGCGCATGACGGGGCAGTTTCTCGACCAGTTCCCCGAGTGGCTCGCCGATCTCTGCCGCAAACACCCCATCCGTCAGGGCGAGAGCGAGGGGCACTGCTTGCACATGCGCCGCACCATGCCGCAGCTGCAGGAGACCATCGACCGCTCGATGCGGATGTTCAAGAAGTTCGACCCGGACGCGAACTACTCGAAGGAGCTTCACCGCTGGGAGTTCGCGAGCGGCTACAAGTACACGTTCGGGCACTGCCGCGAGAGCAACAGCCACGAGGACTACCTCTCGAAGCAGTACACCGCCCTCGACCTCGATGAGGCCTACCAGTTCGAAGAGAAGCAGTACGAAGAGCTCGACGGTCGCGTGCGCACCGCCGACCCCGTGCTCAAGCATCTGAAGCGCACGCGGCTGATGAGTAACCCCGCGCCGGGCTGGCTAAAGGAGACCTTCGTCGTCCCCGAGCGCAAGGGCAACACGATCCTGAAGAAGAAGGTGCTCGACCCGCTCACGGGTGAGTTCGAATGGAAGACGATGCTCTTCCTGCCCGCGACGCTCGACGATAACCCCGACAAGGGCTTCGTCCGCGACTACAAGTTCAAGCTGCTCTCGAAGCCCGCGCACATGCGGGCGCGCTACCTCTATGGCGACTGGGATAGCGTCGAGGGCGGCTACTTCGAGGACGACTACAACCCGGGCGTGCACGTCATCGCGCCGTTCAAGATCCCGCGCGACTGGCCCAAGTTCCGGATCATGGACTGGGGCTTCAAGACGCACGGGACGTGCATCTGGGTCGCGCTCGACCCCGACGAGAACATGTATGTGTTCTACGAGTTCAACTTCCGGCTGATGAAGGACGCCGAAGTCGCCAAGCGCATCGTCGAGATCGAGCAGAGCTTCGGGTTCTGGGACAAGCGCGAGGGGCGGAGCCGCCTCATGAGCTCGGTCGCCGACACACAGCTCTGGGAGGAGCGCGGCGACTCGGGCAAGAGCAAGGCGGCTGTTTTTGCCGATCACGGCGTGTTCTGGGAGCCCGCCGACAAGGCCTCGATCCAGCGCAACGCCGAGCGCGTCGCCGAGCGGCTGCGCGACTACGACGACAAGCGCCCGCCGGCGCTCATGATCTTCGAGAACTGCAAGAAGACCGCGGAGATGTTCTCGTCGATCAAGGTGGACGAGAAGGACTCGCTCATCCCCGACAAGACGAGTCCGCTCAAGCATTGGTTCGACGTCGTCGCCTACGGCGCGGCCCGCGCGAGCCGAGGCCGAGGCAGCATCGTCATGGAACTGCACGAGTTCGACCGCCCCGACAACGACAACAGCGACGAGCCTCTGCCCAAAGAGGGCGGATTCGGATACGGGAGCTAGCGCTATGACAGAATCTGTCACACCGTCCGAGGGTCCCCTCACCGAGGAAGAGGCGGCTCGCTACGAGGCACACGAAGCCGCCATGCACAGTCTCGTCGACCCCGAGACGGGCGAGACACCGCCGCTGTCGCCAGCCCCTCGCCTCGCCGAGGCGGTCGAGTTGCTGAGGGTCGACCCATCGACATACCGCAAGCACCTCGAAGGTTCTTGGGTGACGGAGCCCGACGATGCCGCGTGAAGAAGAGACGCGCGAGGGGCTCGACGCAGCGGGCCCTTCGGAGCAGGTGAACCTGCAGGAGCTCGGGCAGGAGACGCGCGCCGAGGAGCCCTTCGAGTACGACCCCGACGCGATGAACCTCGTCACCGAGTTCAAGGCGCACCCGGAGGGACGCGCCGCGCTCAAGCGCATCGGGCACAAGTGTCTCACGGACTTCGAGAACGCCTGGACCGCGACCGAGAAGTTCCGCAAGAACAACGCCGACGTCTGGAAGCTCTTCTCGGGTCTGCTCGACCCGAAGGACCCTCCGATGCAGAAGATGGCGAACGCCCACGTGCCGATCCTCATGGAGAACACCATCCGGATGACGACGCGTCAGGCGTACGAGCTCTTCGGCAACTGGACGAACGTCTTCGGCGTCACGCCCATCGGGCCCGATGACGAGAAGACAGCGAAGCTGCTCTCGCTACACGGCAACTGGCAGATCCGAAAACGCATCAAGGACTTCAAGCGGCAGATCGGGCACCGGGGTCTCCTGATGTTCGACTTGTTCGGCGACGTCGTCTGTCACAGCTACTGGGATCCGCAGCACCGGTGCAACCGGCATGAGGTTCTGTCGGCGAACGAGTTCGTGTGTGCGAACGCGCACGTCTCGACCATGCCGGACTTCTCCGACGTCTCCTGGGTGGCAAAGGTCATCTACATGGACGGGCACGAGCTCCGGAAGATGGGGGGCACGTGGGAAGATCTCGACACCGCGCTCAAGAACCTCCCTCCCGACTGGGACGACGCGACCATTACGCAGGAGCTGCGCCAGCAGGTCGACAAGAGCATCGGCGTCGACTCCTCCGCCTACCAGAAGGGTCAGTACCGCATCATCCAGTACGAGGGATGGGCGAACCTGCCGCCGTCGACCGCGACGGGCCCCGATGGGGAGCCGAACGAGGACAAGGACCGCTACTGCAAGGTCATCATCGACTACCAGACGCAGACCGTGCTGTCGCTCACCATCCACGAGCGCGTCGACCCGTACGAGAAGCGCCGGTTCGAGTTCCAGCAGCAGGAGCTGCAGCGCTATCAGGCGGGCGTGCAGGAACAGCAGCTGTTTCAGCAGGAGCTTCAGGCAGCGCAGCAGGCCGCGCTCGGACTCGCGCACGAGCTGCCCGCCGGGGGCGACGGCCCCGCGCAGGCCATCATCATGGGGCGCTCGCTCGCCGACATCCAGCCGCCACCCGCGCCCATCATGCCGGACTGGATGCAGGGCAATCCGCAGGCGCAGCCGCGCCCGCCCGAGAGCGTCCCCATCCGGATGTTCGCGCACGGCGTGAACATCGAGCCCCTGCAAGGCATCATCGGCCTCGGCACGGGGATGATTCACGCGAGCCAGAACAAGGCCGCCAACATCTCGCTCTCGGCCTTCATCGATCAGGCGACGCTCGGCAACTTCAAGAACTTCCTCGCCAAGGGCGGACTCAAGTTCCAGGACGGCGACACCATCCGCCTCGCGCCGGGGAAGATCCACACCGTGCAAGGCTCGGTGGATCTCTCGAAGGACATCGTCCCGCTCGAGTTCGGGCAGGCCAACCCCCAGTTCCTGCAGCTCAT
>Ga0315912_10000770_pt1 | contig 48467 bp, 49 predicted proteins | sample VfabasoilMG_FD_204469 | JGI IMG/M metagenome (GOLD analysis project Ga0315912, IMG submission 204469) | Garden soil microbial communities collected in Santa Monica, California, United States - V. faba soil | ecosystem: Environmental > Terrestrial > Soil > Garden | place: USA: California... | reverse complement strand
TGAATGACTTGTTTACGACTGAAAGCCAGCAACTGGCGCGTCAGAGCGGCGGCGCGGCGGGCGGCATCCGCGATGTGGCGAGTCGGCCGGGCTAGGGTTTCATCCGGACCGATGCGCTTCAACAGGAAGTCGGAGTAACCCTGGATGACCGTTAGAATATTGTTAAAATCGTGCGCCACGCCGGCCGCGAGTTGACCGACCGATTCCAGCTTTTGCGCGTGGCGAAATTGCGCTTCCAGGCTCAACATCTCAGTGATATCGGCGCCATAACAATGCACCACCTGATTGGAGACCACGGGGAAAAATGACCAGGTGAGCGTGCGCCCTTCGATTTTCACCTCCTCGCGCAGCCGCTTTTTGCCATCGGCCAAGCAACTGCGGACGATCTCCGCCACCTTCCGGGGCAGCACGTCGAGCATGTTCTCTTTTTGGAGCGAACGCGCGAGTTCCCAAGCGGCGTCGTTGCTGTAGGTGAGCGCGCCATCGGCGGCAAACTCCAGCACCGGATTCGGATTCACGCGTGGAAACGCAGCCAGTTGTTCAACCTTTTGCTCGGCCTGTTTACGCTCGGTGATGTCGTAAAGACTGCCGGAGGCACCGACCGCGTGCCCTTCCGCATTCAAGTTCAACTGCATGTAGAACTCGACCCAGCGAACCTTGCCATCCTTGGTCAGCAACCGGGTTTCGTAGCGGCAGAAATCAATGTTCCGGTCCAGCAGTTGGAGGAAGATGTTCCGACTGTGCTCGCGGTCATCGTGGAAAATGTAATCGAGGAAAAACGTTCCCAGTGAATCTTTCACTCGAAAACCGGTGGATGTTTCCCACGCCGGATTCAGGAACAGCCAGTTACCAAACTGGTCCACCTGAAAAATCACTTCCTTGATGCTTTCGACGACGTTGCGGTACCGGTTCTCGCTCGCATTGAGCGCCTGCTCTGTTTGCTTGCGCTCGATGCAAAGTGCAATTCCGTTCGCCACCGAGCCCAGTTCCTGGAGGATGGACTCCGGCAACGCCTTGCCGGCGTAAACTGACATCATGCCAATGAGGCGGTTCTCCAAGCGCAGGGGCTTGGCGGCGAAGGACACAAATCCGCGCGCAGCCACCCAATCGGGATTCAACGTGCGAGGTTCACGCTGCAAATCGGCAATCAGCACCCCATCCCGATCCACCAACTCCTGGCCAAACACCGGCGAATTAGCCAGTTCCGGGTCTGAATCGTCTGGGTTCGCGGGCACGCCGGCACAGGCGACTGGCTCGAGTTGTTCCCGCTGCGGATGATAAATCCAGATTTGCGCGAGCGACGCGTTGAGGTACTGCATCATCGAGCTCGCGCAATGCTCGAGAATGACGTCAATGGGCGCGCTCATGGCCAGCGCGAGTCCGACGTCGGCCCCGAACGCCGCCAAGCGTGCCTGCTCAAATGCCGCCCGCGCCACCGCGCGATTACGCTCGATGGCGTAGCGAATGGAGCGTTCCAATCGGTCCGCCTGCAATTGACCTTTGACGAGATAGTCCGCGGCGCCGGCGCGCATCGCTGCCAGGTCCACCTCGTGTTCTCCCATTCCGGTGAGCAAAATGACCGGGATCTGGCTCCCATCTTTGATCGCGGTCTGCATCAGTTCGATACCCGTATGGGCCCCGAGCCGGTAATCCAGCAGGCAGACATCGTGATAATTGCGCTTCATCTCCTCGAGGCCCGCGACGGCATTGCCGACCCAGGAAATTTCGAACCGCTGGCTCTTGATCTCCGCGAGCAAGTCCTTCGTTAACAGGACATCGTCCTCGTCGTCGTCAATCAGCAATACCCGGATGAAGTCTGGTTGCATCATAGGCGCGACGGGCCGGGCCCGGGAAGCCGCACAGTGGAAAACCAATACTGCTTGAGTGAACGCATGATACCGACCAGCTCATCGTAGCCCGTGGGCTTAACGACAAACGAATTCGCTCCGAGTTCGTACACCGACGCAATATCCGTGTCCGAGCGTGACGTCGTGAAGACCACGACGGGAATCTGCCGCAGAGCGGGATCGGCCTTGATCTCGCGAAGCACCTCTTTCCCATTCTTACGCGGCATGTTGAGATCCAGTAAGATCAGTCCGGGTTGCGGATTTGCAGCGTTCCCATGATACTTGCCCCGCCGGCGCAAGTAATTAACCAACTCCTCGCCGTCCTCGACAAAATGGACCTGCCCTTCGAACGCACAATCCAACAACGCGTCGTTGGCCAGCAAGCGATCATCGGCGTCATCGTCCGCCATCAGAATCACTGGAATGCGATTCACCGTCGTCATACGCGTACCTCCTGCGTTTTCAGCTGCTTGGCGGGCAGCCGCAGAATGAAGCAGGCGCCTTCGCCCGGTTTGCCCCTGGCCGTGATCGTGCCGCCGTGGCGGTCCACGATGCGCCGGCACACAGCGAGCCCAATGCCCGTGCCTTCATATTCTTGCCGGCCGTGCAGGCGTTGGAATACGGCGAACATCTTTTCCAGGTATTTCTCGTCGAAACCAATGCCGTTGTCTTCCACCGTGATTTCGTACGCGTCTCCCGGGCTGCCGTTGTCCGTACCGTTCTTGGTGATGAAGGTCGTATGCCCCCGGCTGTCGCCTGTCGAAATCGCCTTGGCTTGGATGCGGACCACGGGCGAGGCGCCAGGGGCATGAAACTTTAAAGCGTTGCTCGCCAGGTTCTGAACGAGCTGTCGCAATTGCGTGGGGTCGCCGTCAATCGTCGGTAATTCGCCAATTTCGACGCGGGCCTTGCTTTTTTCGATGCGGACTTCGAGGTCGTTTAATACCTCCTTGGTCACCACGTTCAGATCCACCGGCACAAACGGCTGGGCCCGGCTGATGACGCGGGAGAAGGTCAGGAGATCATTGATGAGCGTCTGCATGCGCGCGGCGGCATTTTGCATGCGCTCGAGAAAATCCCGTCCGTCCGTCAGTTGCGCGGCATCGCACTTTGCTTTCAGGCGGTCACCGAAGGCTAGAATTTTGCGTAACGGCTCCTGCAAGTCATGCGACGCGACGAAAGCGAACTGTTCGAGTTCGGCATTGGAGCGGGCCAGTTCAAACGCCTTTTCCTCCAAGGCCTGTTCCGCCTGCCGGCGGGCGGTGACGTCACGAAAGATCAACACGTCGCCGACTCGAGTGCCACTTTCCTCGATCGCCGTGAGGATGCATTCGGAAAGGAAGGACGTGCCGTCCTTGCGGTAAAAAGTTTCTGCGGTTTCCGCCATGCCATCTTTCGGTTCGCCGTTGCGAAACGACGCGCCGAAGACTTTCTCGGCGGCGTTGCCGATAAGTTCTTCAATGCTCCAACCCGTGATCGATGCGGCGGCCGGATTGGCAAACGCGATGGTGCCGTCCGGCGCCATACCACAGATGCCCTCACCAGCCGCGTTCAGAATGAGTTCGTTGCGTCGTTGCAACTTGCGCACTTCCATGGTGCGCGCCTGCACGTGCAGTTCGAGCACGTCCTTGGAACGCACGAGCTCTTCACGTTGAATAGAAAGGGAAAGCTCGGCTCGCTTTCGCTGGTCCAGTTCCTCTTTCAGCACGGCATTGCGGCGCATCAGGGCAGAAATGCGCTCCTCCTGTTCGCTGCGCAATTGTTCCAATTCCTCGCGCACCTGCCGGTGCTCGCTGATTTCTGTCCGGGAGCGCCCGCGCAATAGTTGAATCTCCGTGGCGGCCGCATCGAGATTTCCGCAGACTTCGGCATAAGACTTCTTCCAGTGCTTCTGCAGGTTCAGAATCAGGACAAAGCTTGAAATCGCAGCCACGGCTGCAGCTCCAAATAACCACGGCCACCAGCGCGCCATACCGCTGGCCGGCAGCGACGATCCTACCATGAGCAACCCGCCACCCTTCTTCACCGCTTCTTCGGTTGATTCGGGAGCGGTAGAAAACGTCTTCACCAGCCACACAGTGGTGAGCACGGCAACACAAAGCGCCAGCACGCCCCAAGGCCCTCGCCAACGGGCAGCGGGGCTCACCGCCCGCCCCGACTCGGAGAGAACATGCAGATTGCTCAACGTACTATTCATGCGTGCCAACAAACAACATCGGAACAGTCATCAATTGAGCACGATACAGACCAAGGCCCCGGGTTTTCACTGGGGAATTCGAATTGGACGGTGCCTGGGGCCAAGTGGAGCCTCGTTGGGCGAAAAGATTTTACAATCCCCACCCCTTGTCGTTGAATGAGACAGTGATCGCAGTAAACGGACAATTTGCGGCCCGACACGCATGAACGCTACCGACCCGCTCGGCATCATTGCCGGCAATCGCAGCCTGCCAATTGAATTAGCCCGCCATGCCCGGAGCATGGGTGTCCAACGCCTCGTCGCCGTGGCCTTTGAAGCCGAGACTGATCCAGCCTTGGCGGAACTTGTGGACGACATCGTCTGGCTCAAAGTCGGCCAGCTGTCCAAGCTGATCGCTGCATTTACCGACCGCGGTGTGAAGCGGTGCGTCATGGTGGGACAGATTGCCCCGAAGAATCTATTCGACGTTCGGCCAGACCTCCGCGCGATGGCCATGCTCTTCCGGCTGAAGGAAAAGAACGCGCACACCATTTTCGGCGCCATCGGGGACGAACTGCGGAAGGACGGCGTGGAGCTGGTGGAAGCCACGCCCTGGCTGAAACCGCTCATGCCGGCCCCGGGATTCGTGATGGGGCCAAAGCTATCAGCGGATGAACGCACCGACATCGAGTTCGGGCTTGGAATCGCGAAGGAGGTCTCACGCCTGGAGATCGGTCAGACGGTCGTGGTCAAAGGCGGCACCGTCTTGGCCGTGGAGGGTTTTGAAGGTACTGATAAGTGCCTTGCCCGCGGAGGCGAACTCGCGGGCAAGGATGGCGGCGCCATCGCAGTCAAGGTCGCCAAATCCAATCATGATATGCGCTTTGACATCCCCTGCGTCGGCCCCCAGACGCTTGAAACCTGCGCTAATGGCCGCATTCGCGTGCTCGCGATTGAAGCAGACAGAACGCTGCTGCTGGAACAGGAGCAGTGTGCCCGAATTGCCAAGGAGCGGCGGCTCACCATCACCACGGTTGGGTAGCCACGATCATGTGCCTACAAGTAGCGTGGCCTTGAAAACTCACTCCTATACACCCGCCTCCGTTTTTGTTAGCGTCAAATGACATATGACACTTGACGACATTTTGCTGGAAGCGGAAGAGAAAATGAGCAAGTCGGAGCAGGTGGTGGTAAATGAATTTGCCGGCGTCCGCACCGGCAAAGCCTCGGCTTCGCTCGTGGAAAACATCATGGTGGAAGTTTACGGCTCGAACATGCGGATTCGAGAACTCGCCGGCATTACCACTCCCGAGCCTCGCACCCTGGCCATCCAGCCGTGGGACGCCACTACTCTGGTGCACATCGAGAAGGCGATTCAAAAAGCAAATCTCGGTCTGAATCCGGCCACGCAAGGCAAGACCATCCGAATCTTCTTCCCGGAGCTGAGCCAGGAACGCCGGGTTGAGTTCACCAAGATCCTTAAGAAAATGGCTGAAGACGGACGCGTCGCCATCCGGCACGTGCGCCGCGATGCCATGGATCAACTGAAGAAGCACGGCCATGACAGCGGTGTGACTGAAGACGAGGAAAAGCAGGCGGAAAAGGATTTGCAAAAGCTGACCGACGATTACGTCGGGAAAATTGATGTCCACTTGGCCAACAAGGAGAAGGAAATCATGACCGTGTGAGGTCTGGTGGCAGGAGCTATTCTTCCGGGTGGGGATGTAACTGTCGCCGCCCGCTTTCATTTCGGAAACAGACGTCGACCGCTCCCTGTCACCCGTTTGCTCTAGGCTACCGGCTCAGAAGTCTGAGAAGCCCCCGCTCTTGGTTTTGTGGTTATCTGCTCCAACGCTTGGATCCGGCTTTGCAATTGAATCAACGCGCTGCCCAGCTGCCGTTGTCCCTCCTCACCGGGGAATAGCAACAATTGGCGTGATGCTGGCCCTGTTGTGCCCTCCGCCGGGGGCAGGAACGCTGAAGCCTGGAACACGGTTGCCAGCCGGTTAATCGAGCGAATGGACGTCACGTTCAAGAAGATGATGCTGAGCAGCAACAGACCGGAGATCCCGACCACGATGGCGAGCACCAACCGGTTGGAGTCGCGCAACAGTTTCATGTCCTGGGCCCGCTGGGTTGCCAGCATTTCGCTCATGGCGTTCAGATGCACCATATTGTTGCTCAAGCTGGTAGCGAGGGATGTGGCGATTTCGCTCCGGGTCAACTCCAATGCCTTCAGCGTCGCCTCCTGCTGAACCTGTAACTGCACCATGGCCTGAAGTTGCGCGGCTGTTGCGGCACTGACTTCTTCGCTGGTAGCCGGAGAGTTGGTAACGACCGCGTTGGTCTCGCCCTCCGCGCCCCCTGCGCCCACCGGCAAAATCGCCAGCGAAATCAATAAGGCGAAACTCGCAATTTTTTTCGCGACCGGCGAGGTACGCAGTTGGAAACGCATAAGCTGAGTTGGTGGCGCGACTTTAAGCGCGCCTCTTCTGCCGGTGCAAGCGGAAAGCACAGTTACTTATTCCCACTGATTTGCCGTTTCCCTGCCGGGCGCGGTCGTTTACAGTCTGCGCCGCTGTTATGTTGCTGGTCATAGATAATTACGACTCGTTCACCTACAACATCGTGCAATACCTCGGCGAAATGAATGTCGCCATGCAGGTGCATCGCAACGATCAACTCACGGTGGACCAAGTGCGGGCAATCAACCCTGATCGCTTGCTCATTTCGCCCGGCCCTTGCTCGCCCAACGAATCTGGCCTGTCCAACGACATCATTCGCACCTTCAGCCCCCACATCCCCACGCTGGGGGTTTGTCTCGGCCACCAATGTATTGGCCACGTCTTCGGCGCCAACGTCGTCGTCAACTACCGCATGATGCATGGCAAGACCTCGCCGATTAAGCACAACGGCAAGGACTTGTTCGCCGGCATGCCGAATCCCTTTCCCGCCACGCGGTATCACTCGCTCGTCATCCAGCGCGACTCCGTTCCGGATTGCCTCGAAATCACCGCGGAGACCGACGAGGGCGAAATCATGGGCGTGAAGCACAGGCAGTATCCGATCTGGGGCGTGCAATTTCATCCCGAGAGCATCCTGACAGAAAGCGGCCGCCAGATTCTTGCAAACTTTTTAAAGCTGAAGTAAGCCGCCCTTGCTTCTATACCCGGACATGAACTCCCGCGAACAAATTGAAGCCGAAGCCCGCGCCAAGATTACTTGGGGTGAGTCACCGGCTGCTGTCTTTGGTTACCTTCGGTCCCAAGGCATAGCCCCTGCCGAAGCAAGGGAACTTATGAATGCGCTGCAAGCTGAACGCCTGTCAGAAGTCCGAGCCGCGGGGGTACGAAAGATTATTTTTGGCGCGTTGCTGATGATTTCTCCATTTGCATACTGGTTCATCAGTGTCGTCACCATCGGTCGCATCTTCCTTTACGTGCTGGCGGCGGCGATCATCGGGGCATTCTACGGCTTGTCGAAGCTAATTGACGGCCTCCGCGCTGTGGCAGCACCGAAATCTGTTTCCAGCGATCTCTCGGAGGACTAGCAGCGGACTTGATATCCGCTCAGACGTAAAGCGCGGCCTTCAATTCCCGCGCCAGCACACTGAGAAACGGATACCGGCGATTCGGATCGTTCTCGATGCACTTCAACACGATCTTTTCCAACGTCACGGGAATGTCCGGATTCAGCTGCCGCGGCAACGCGAATTCCGAACGGTTCGTTTGTCGGGCAAGAATTTCCCCGGAAGTTTCGCCGGGAAAAGGCTTCTGATACGTCAACAATTCATATGCCGCCACGCCATAGGCGAACACGTCCACCCGCTGATCGATCGGCTGTCCGGATAGTTGCTCCGGAGACATGTAGGCCGGTGTGCCGGGATTCTTTTTGAGTTTCACTGGTTCGGGCGGGATTTCCATGGCGAGGTCAAAATCCACCAACCGAACGCTGCCGTTACGCGACACCATGACGTTCTCCGGCTTGAAGTCCAGATGGATAAACCCGCTTTCGTGCACGTGCTCCAGTGCCTCGGCCATATCAATCAAGATCTGCGCGACGTTATCCATCAAAACCGGGTCCTGCCGCGCGTAAAGTTCCTTCAGATTCGCGCCTTCCACATAGTCCATCGCCAGATACCAGACTCCGTCCACCTTGTCGTGTTCGATGTATCCGATGATCAGTCGGTCATCCTGCACCTTCTGGAGCACTTCGCAGCCGCGCACGAATCGGCGCTTGGCCGTAAAATCGAACTTTAGGTGCTGATGCAGCTTACGCACCGCCACTGCCCGGTTCCGCTCGTCCGTCGCCAGCCACAGCTCGGCCATCCCGCCATTGTTGATGAGTTCACGCAGGTAATACTTCCCAAACTGCCCCGGCTCAGACGGTGCAGTGGGTTCAGACGAGCGATTAAACAAACCGAACACGCGGACTTATTATCACGCAGCCTTCATCGCCGCCACTCCGATTTAGCCCGGCGAACCTCAGTGTGCTACCCCCGCAATCTGACCTCTTCCCGCCCACTGCGGCAAACCACCTGCTCAAAATTCCATTTGACATTCCGGGCAATTTCCTTAATTTCTGTTCAGACAGAATTTTAAGAAACATGCCGCCGCTCAGTCCAGTTCAACAGAAGTTCATCCTCCATTGGGGCGAGATGGGCACGCGTTGGGGCATCAACCGCACCGTGGCACAGATCCACGCCCTGCTCTTCATCACCCAAAAGCCCCTGAACGCAGAAGACATCGTCGGCGCGCTCGATGTCGCCCGTTCCAACGTCAGCAACAGCCTCAAGGAACTCCAGGGCTGGGGGATCGTGAAGCGCGTCCATGTCATGAGCGATTCGCGCGATCATTTCGAGAGCATGAAGGATGTTTGGGAAATGTTTCGCGTGGTGCTGGACGAGCGCAAGAAGCGGGAGATTGATCCCACCGTCGCCATGCTCCGTGATTGCGTGGCCGAAGCGCACAAGGACAAGGAAACCGACGGATACACCGAGCAGAAGCTCAAAGAACTCGCTGACTTCTTCGAGACCACCACCGCATGGTATGGTCAGATCCGTCAATGGCCGACCAGCGCGTTGACCAGGTTCGTGAAGGCCAGTGATAAGCTCCGAAAACTGCTCGGGGTTGGAAGTTGACGCCGTTTTTATTTCAGGATTTGTTTCTGTGCATACAGAAATTACAGATAAAGAAGCTGCTCTCACAAGAGGCTGGATTTTCTTCGACGGCGATTGTCGCTTCTGCGTTGCCGGGCGGCGGCGGTGGGGCAAGGTCTTCGAACGCCGTGGCTTCGCTTGGTTGCCCCTCCAAACTCCGGGGACCGCTGAACGACTGGGAGTGACTTATGAACAACTAATGGCCGAAATGTGGGTGCTCCCGCCCGGCGGCCACCCAATCAACGGCGTCGGTGCGTGGATCGAACTGATGCGCTGCGTGTGGTGGCTCTGGCCCCTGGCGGTGTTTTTGCTTTTACCCGGAATCAATCGCATCGGGCAGGTCACCTACCGCTGGCTCGCGCGCAACCGGTATTGCATTGCCGGTCGTTGCGAGGTGCCGCCAAGGCGAAAGAACGGTCTGCATCCAAGCGATCTGTTGGTGCTGACAGTCCTGCTCACAACTGCCCTCGCCATCGCGTGGACTTGGCCTGGCTGGGTCTTCATGTGGACCTTAGGTGTTACACTCGGTCAATTCGGCAAATGGCTCATGTGGCGCGACGCTCGTGACGCCGGACTAACGACCTCGACCAAGTTGAACCTGGTTTGGTTTCTCCTCTGGCCTGGTTTGGATGGCCGAGCGTTCTTTGCGCGCAAGACAACCGTCCCCCGCCCTGCCTTGCCCGAATGGCTGGCCGCATGCCTCAAGCTCGCTCTCGGAACCACATGCATCTGGCTGATTGCTCCATTGGCGCTGCCTCACAACCAAATCGCCGCGGGCTGGGTTGCGATGATCGGCATCGTGTTTTGTCTCCACTTCGGAATTTTCCACCTGCTGTCACTCACCTGGCGCGCGGCTGGCATTATCACCCATCCCATCATGAATCGCCCGCTGGCGGCCACCTCGGCCGCCGAGTTTTGGGGCAAGCGTTGGAACACTGCCTTCAGCATCCCAGCACGACGGCTGCTCTTTAACCCGCTCGCTCGCCGACAAGGAATCACCTTTGCCAATCTCGCCGTTTTCGGCGCTTCGGGCTTGTTGCACGAACTGGTCATTTCACTTCCTGCTGGCGCTGGCTTCGGATTGCCAACGGCTTACTTTGCCCTGCAAGGCGCAGCGGTTTTGTTCGAGCACAGCAAACCCGGACGCGCGCTTGGCCTCGGACATAACTGGCGTGGTTGGATATTTATGTTCGTCATCACCGCCGCGCCGGTGTTCTGGCTCTTTCATCCACCGTTCATCCGCAACGTCATCCTGCCGATGCTCCAAGCCATCGGCGCAACTTGAGTCACACCATGAATACGGTCCTGCTCTTGAAACTTACTTCACTTACGTATCTCGGTCTGCTCGCCGCCGGCTTGCTCATGCCCGGAGTGGTCGGCATTCGTGAGCACACAAGTTCGCTGCCCACGTTCATTCGCCAGCTCTTTTGGGTTTACTACACGTTCATCGGCCTTTGCCTCGTAAGCTTCGGACTGGGCACGTATCTGCTGGCCGATCAACTCGCCTCCGGAACGCCGCTGGCCCGCGCCGTTTGCGGATTCCTCGCCGTCTTCTGGAGCGTGCGTTTCGTCGTCGCCACGTTTGTTTTCGACCTCAAGCCGTATCTCACAAACCACTGGCGGCGCACGGGCCTCACTGCCGCGAACATCGTCTTCACCTGCCTGCCCATCGTTTATGGTTGGGTCGCCATCGCGGGAGGCACAAAATGAAAATTGCGATCACCGGTGGCACCGGCTTTGTCGGACGCAACATCGCCCGGGCGCTGGCGAGTGACGGACATGAAATCGTCCTCCTTGCCCGCGGTCATGATCAAACTGATCCGACAGTTCGCGCGCTGCCCAACACTAGCTTCCGAGCGATTCGGCTGGGGAATACCGATGAATTGCAACAAGCGTTCGCCGGCTGTGACGCCGTTGCTCACTGCGCCGGAATCAATCGTGAAATCAAAGGCGAGACCTATCAGAAAGTGCACGTCGAGGGCACGCGCAACGTGACTAATGCCGCGCGCCACGCGGGCGTTAAGAAAATCCTGCAAATCAGCTTCCTGCGGGCACGACCGAACTGCGGCTCGGGCTATCATGAATCCAAATGGCAGGCTGAAGAAATCGTCCGCAGCTCGGGGCTCGACTACGCGGTGCTGAAGTGCGGCGTCATTTATGGCAAGGGCGACCACATGCTCGATCACCTCAGCCACGCCTTTCATACGTTTCCAGTATTCGCGTTTGTTGGCTTTACAGACAAACCAATCCGGCCCAACGCGGTTGAAGACGTCGCCCGCCTTGCGAAGGCGGCGCTCACGGAAGGCGCACTTTCACGCAAAACCGTCGCCGTCGTTGGGCCAGAGCAACTCACCTTGTGCGAAGCCGTTCGACGCGTGGCCGGCGTGGTGGGACGCCGCCCGCTGATGTTTCCCCTGCCCCTTTGGTTTCACTACGCGCTGGGCTGGTGCGTCGAACGCATCATGAAAGTTCCACTGATCTCGGTCGCTCAAGTGCAGATGCTAGGTGAGGGACTCGTCGAAGCTGCGCCCGCGTGCGAATTGTTGCCGCCCGAACTCGCGCCACGCCTTCGATTCACTGAGGAACAAATCCGCCGTGGATTGCCCGCGCCCGGACGCTTTGGTCTGCGTGATCTGCGCTGCTGTCATAGACCGGCGCACATCCGCCACAACGTCTTTTTTGAATTGCCATGAAACCGAAATTATCAGATCTCTGGCGATGGAACGGTGACCTCGACCGAGGCACGTTTCTTTTCTGGGGACTCCTGCTTGCAATTATCAAGTTCAACCTGGACCGCCTGATTGGTTTCTTATGGTTCGATCAAACTTGGTCAGCGTTCCAGTGGTCAACCGTCCAATTCTATCTTTGGCAATCACCTTGGGACGACGCGTCCGCGAATCATTTCTTCGTCCTGTTGCTGGCGTCATTACCTTTCCTCTGGACTGGGACGATGTTGACATTGCGGAGACTCAGAGCAATCGGTTGCCAGCCGTTTTGGGTGCTTTTGTTCTTCGTTCCCGTGGTAAAACTCTTCTTTTTCGTGATGCTTTGCCTGCTGAACTCAAGGACAGAGGGCAACGTGTTGCCCGCACCAGCGAAATGGGTTAGCCGGCTGGGCCGAATCATCCCTTCAGGGGCGATTGGCAGTGCCTTTGCCGCCATCCTCGCAACGACCCTTCTGGCCTTAGCTCTGGCCTGGCTAGGGACGGAGGTGTTTCGCGATTACGGCTGGTCGATCTTTGTCGGTCTGCCGTTTTGCATGGGCTTCTTTGCCGCGCTGATTCACGGTTTTCACGAACCTCGCAGTGTTGGCCGCTGCATTCTCGTGGCGAATTTTACGATGATGCTGGTCGGTCTGGGGTTCCTGTTCTTGGCCTGGGACGGTTTGATTTGCATCGTGATGGCGGCACCGATCGGCTGCGTGGTCGCCACGGTAGGTGGCGTGATGGGTTTTGTGATTCAGCGGCAATTTTTCCGGCGCGATGACTCGCCCCGGCTGCTCTGCTCATTGATCGTGCTAGCGCCATTGGCGATGGGAATTGAACACGCCGTTCCCCCCGCGCTGCCGCTATTGGCTGTGAAAACCTCGGTAATTGTCAATGCCCCGCCAGCGAAGGTTTGGAAGCACGTGATCTCATTCAGCGACCTGCCACCACCCAAGGAGCTGATCTTCAAACTCGGCGTGGCTTATCCGAATCGTGCTGCAATCTTCGGCCACGGCAAGGGCGCGGTCCGGCATTGCAATTTCTCCACTGGTCCATTCGTTGAGCCAATTGAAGTATGGGATGAGCCGTGCTTGCTAAAATTTTCGGTGACTGAGAATCCGGAACCGATGCAGGAATGGACGCCGTACCGGGAAATTCATCCCGCACATCTTGATGGCTATCTGGAATCAAAAGCCGGCCAGTTCCGCCTTGTCCCGCTCGCAGATGGACGAACTCTGCTCGAAGGTACCACATGGTATCAGCATCGGCTTTGGCCGGCCGCCTACTGGCAGATCTGGTCTGATCAAATCATTCACACGATCCATACCCGAGTCCTGTACCACGTGAAGGAGCTCTCTGAACAATCGCCATGACACCCCGAATCGTCATTGCCGGCGGTAGCGGTTTCCTCGGCGGCGTGCTGACTGAGCACTTCGCGGCCCGTGGACACGAGGTTGTGATTCTCACCCGGACACCGAAACCTCGAACTGACCCTGTCCGTGAAGTTTTCTGGGACGGCGCAGCGCTCGGTAACTGGGCGAGCGAACTGGAAGGAGCGCCGGCGCTCATCAATCTCGCCGGCGTTTCGGTGAATTGCCGCTACCACTCACACAACCGCAAGCTTCTGCTCGACTCGCGCTTGAACTCAACCCGCGTGCTTGGCGAAGCGGTTGCGCGATGCCCGAACCCTCCGCGAGTCTGGCTAAACTCCAGCACGGCGACGATCTATAAGCACACCTTTGGTCCGGCGTGGGATGAATCGGGCGAGATCGGTGGCTGCGTGGAGGCGAAGGACATTTTCTCCGTCGAAATTGCAACGGAATGGGAGCGCGCCTTCAACAAAGCCACAACTCCCCGCACGCGTAAGGTGTTATTGCGGTCGGCGATGGTGCTGGGCCACGCCAAGAACAGCGTCTTGCCAAACATGCTGCGGCTTGGCCGGCTCGGACTGGGTGGCAGCATGGCGGGCGGATCCCAATTCGTTTCGTGGATTCATCACGAGGATTTCAGCCGCGCCATTGAATGGTTGATTCAGCACGAGAGCATCAGCGGCGTGGTGAATCTTGCAGCGCCGAATGCGTTGACGAACTCGGACTTCATGAAAATCATTCGCAAGATTTGCCGCAGGACCATCGGCCTGCCTACCCCTCTATGGCTGCTCGAAATCGGCGCGTTCTTCATGCGCACCGAGACCGAATTGATCATCAAGAGCCGCCGGGTTGCGCCCGGCAGATTGCTGGCAAACGGCTTTACGTTTCTTCACCCGATGCTTGGTCCCGCGATTGAAAATCTCGTGAATGCAAATCAAGGTGGAAAGCATCGCGCATAATTGCCGACGTTCTTCGTTCAGCGAGCGAGCCAAAGCTCGAATGCTTCGCAGCCGGTTCGAGCCGTTGTTCACTGCGGATTGGACCGGCGCGCTGATGACTCACTTCGCTGTGGACACTGCTGCGCTCCAGCGCGACGTGCCGTTTCAACTCGACCTATGCGACGGTCAGGCATTCGTCACGCTGGTGGCGTTTACGATGCGCGACATGCGGCCAGCCATCGGCGGCCGGCTGACTGCGTTGCCGTTTCGTCCGATTGCTACGCACGACTTCCTAAACGTGCGAACCTATGTCCGCGTAGGTGATGAAGTGGGAATTCACTTTCTCGCTGAATGGGTTTCCAATCGGCTAGCGGTGAAGCTTGGGCCACGAACTTTCTCGCTGCCGTATCGCCACGGGCGAATCAATTATCAGAACGACTGGCTGCGCGGCAAGATTAGCGGGCGCGTCGAGGACGCTCGAACAAAGTCCGCGTTTGCTTACCAAGCCGATGCGGAAATCGGCGCTCCGTTCGCCGCGTGCGAACCCAACTCGCTTGACGAATGGCTGATGGAGCGTTACACGGCCTTCAACTCCGCCTGCGGGCGAAAGCGATTCTTCCGCGTCTGGCACAAGCCGTGGCCACAGAGCAAAGTCGACGTCGAGATCAGCGACATGTCATTGTTGAAATCAAACTGGAGCTGGTTTCGCAACGCAGAGTATGAAGGCGCAAACTATTCGCCGGGTGTGCGTGATGTGTGGCTAGGCCGACCGCACCTTGTCACGCAGGACAGGCGTCTCGCCTGTCTCCGTGCTCGATGAAACACCGCTTGCGAAAAGTTAGAGACAGGCAGGATGCCTGTCCTACGACCGAGGATTGAAGTGTGATTCGCGGGCGAGTTGTTCCCACTGTTTGCGCTCCGCTTCGGTGATTTTCTCCGGCACGACGACCCGGGCCACGACTATCAGGTCTCCATGCCCACCTTCGCGCAACGTTAGGCCACGACCGCGGACGCGCAGCTTTTGGCCAGTCTGCGTGCCGGGCGGAATCTTGATGTTCACACGACCCGCCAGCGTGGGCACGGAAAGATTCGCGCCTAACACCGCTTCCCACGGAGCGAGGTCCGCCTCGTATATCAAATTGTGATCCACCACCTCAAAGTCAGGATGCCGGGCGAGGCGCACGCGCAAAAACAGATCACCCGCCTGCCCGCCGCCGCTCCCCTGCTCGCCTTTCCCGGCCAGCCGCAGCTTCTGCCCCTCGGTGACGCCGGCCGGGACTTTGACCTGATAGTTTTCGGTCTTTCGCCCATGACTCACATTCACGGAGCGCACTGAACCATGCATTGCCTCTTCAAGTGTCACCATGATGTCCCCCTCAATGTCCCGACCCGATTGGGCAAACTCCACGCCCTCGTCAAAGCCCCCTGCGCCGCGACCGAAGCCGCCCGATGCGCCGCGCCGTGAGCCGAAGAATTGCTCAAAGAAATCGCTGAAACCAGTGCCGCCGAACTCAAACTCCACGTGGCCCGGACCAGCGCTGCGCGTGCGGCGACCGCCGCCGAAACTCTGCTCCCAGCCCGGTGGCGGACGAAACTCAGAGCCCGACTTCCAGTTTGCGCCCAGTTCGTCGTACTTCTTGCGCTTCTCAGGATCGCCAAGCACTTCGTAGGCTTCGTTGACTTCCTTGAACTTTTCCTCGGCGCGCTTTTTGTCCTTGGCGACGTCGGGGTGAAACTCACGGGCGAGCTTGCGGAACGCCTTCTTGATGTCGGCATCAGTCGCACTGCGCGGCACGCCGAGCACTTCGTAGTAGTCTTTGTATTGGACGGGCATGGTGTTCCCTTAAATCCGCTATCATGATGCTTCGGCGCTGGAAATTGTCAAAGGTAGCCGTGACTGCTGCCAAAGCGCCAGAGGGCTGGCGCACTCCAGGACGCTTTGCGTGTGTCGTGCGCATCCGTGAACGCGCCAGCGTCAGGGAGTGCGGCGGCCCTCCGCCGCTATTGACGCGCCAGTTGCGACAGTTTGAATCTTTGCGCGAGTTCGGCAACCAATCGGTTCTCTTCACGCTTCATCTCCTGGCGCGGTTTAGCATGTTTGTCGTCGTGACCAAGCAAGTGCAGCACGCCGTGGACGACGTAACGCACAACTTCTGATTGCCAGCTCGTTTTGAATCCCTTGGCCTGACGGATGGCTTCGTCCACGCAGACGAATAATTCGCCGTGGATGCCGACAGTTCCGCGTTTCGACTTCCGAGTTCCTGGTTCGGTGTGGTCGAAGGTAATAACGTCGGTTGAACCTTCGTGCTTAAGGAAGTGTTCGTTAATCCGGGTCATTTCCGCATCGCCAACCAATGCGATGCCCAACTCAGCCGAAGGCAGTTCCAGTTGCTCGTGAAGCAAGTTGGTTGTGATGCGCTTCAACAAGGCCGCGTTCACCCGGCAGGTGCGCTGGCGGTTCTGAATCGAGATGACGATGCCCATGGCCGGCGCCCTACTCCGGCTTGGTCTTGCCACGATGTTCCTCGTAAGCCGTGATGATGCGCTGCACCAGCGCGTGGCGGACGACGTCCTTCTTACCGAACTCGATCACGCTGATGCCTTCCACGTTGCGCAAGACGCGATGCGCCTCCAGCAATCCCGAGTGTTTGTGCGGCGGCAGGTCAATTTGCGTTTCGTCGCCGGTGATGACGGCCTTCGAGCCGTGACCAAGCCGCGTGAGGAACATCAGCATCTGCTCGGTCGTGGAGTTCTGCGCCTCGTCGAGGATGATGAATGCATTGTTGAGCGTGCGGCCGCGCATGTAGGCGAGCGGCGCGATCTCGATGGTGTTACGCTCGGTGTATTTCTGGATCTCCTCCGCCGGCAGCATGTCCTGAAGCGCGTCGAGCAACGGGCGCAGGTAGGGCATGATCTTTTCGTTCAGGTCGCCGGGCAGATAACCCAGCGCTTCGCCGGCTTCGACCGCCGGGCGCGTGAGCACGATGCGGGAAACCTTGCCCTCGCGCAGCGCGGCCAGCGCCATGGCCACGGCGAGATACGTCTTGCCTGTGCCAGCCGGGCCGACGCCGATCGTGATATCGTGCGTGCGGATGGCTTCGAGGTATTTCTTCTGGCCGACCGTCTTGGCGACGACACCGGGCTTGCGCTCGTGCGTGCTGATGCGATCGGTCATCAAATCCTTGAGCGTGGTGGGGCCTTCGTTCTTCACCACGGCGAGTGCGTGGGTAAAGTCGCGATTACGGATGGGCGTGCCGGCTTTGAGCGAGCCTTCGAGCGAGACGAACAACTGCTTGGCGCGTTCGATGGCGTCGGCGGCGCCTTCGAGCTTGATCCAGCCTTCGCGAGCGGTGGCTTTGACGCCGAGTTCAGTTTCGAGCGTGGCGAGATTGCGCGGTTCGTGATTGAACAACTGCTGCGCCACGCGGGCGTTTTCAAAATGGAGGGTTTCGGTGGGCATTTACAAAAGCTTGTTGTTTGCAGGCTGATTCACGTCAAAAGGACTACTCATTCTAAGGCCAGGCCAGCTAAACTCGCGGCAGGGTGCACAATCTCTGATCCGTTTGAAAAGCGTTTCCGAGGCGGGATAAAACTCCCACCACCCGTCTACTTGGACAACAAACAGTTGTCCATCGCGCGACAAGGCATCATAGAACTCATCGGAAGGGAAGTCAGGCAGGCCCAGTCGCACGGCCCGTTCCTTCGCCTCATTCTCAGTCGCATGAAAACCGAGAAAATACGAATGCTCGTCGAAGTAAAGCGCGTGTCCCACCTTTGAGAGAGCACCTGGTCGCCAGAGATACGTTTGTGTGCCTGCGAATGCGGCGATTGGAATATGGATCTCATTGAAAATGCACTCGTTCACCTCGGACGCATGAATCCAATCTGATCGAACTGGTCCCATCTGGCAATCGACGATCCAGTAAAATGAGTCCAACTCAGGAAGCAGTGGCCGCAAGAGTTCAATGAAGGAATCCTTCGAATCGCAGCGGAGTGCGCGCATTGCAAATGTCGATTAGCAACTATTCAGCGCCGCCCGCAATTGATTCCCCAATTCCTCCAGCGCTTGCGGCACGACGGTGGTGCTGGCGGTCACGGGCATGAAGTTGGTGTCGCCGTTCCAGCGCGGCACGATGTGGATGTGCAGGTGTTCGAGAATGCCCGCGCCCGCCACGCGGCCCAAGTTGATGCCGATGTTGAAGCCCTCAGGTTTCATCACCTGCGTGAGCGTGTTGAGGCAGCGCCGGGCGAGTTTCCAGAGGTCGCTCACTTCCTCGTCGGTGAGGCCGTTGAAGTCGGCAGCCTGCTTGTAGGGCACGACCATGATGTGGCCGCCGGTGTAGGGATAGCGGTTGAGCACAGCAAAGCACGTGCGGTCGCGCGCGATGACGAGATTCGCCACGTCGTCGCTCGACTGAGCGATGCTTGTGAACACGCTTTCGTGGAGCTTGGGCTTCGGCGAGAGGATGTATTCAATGCGCCACGGCGCGTGCAGTGGTTCCATGCGCGCAGGCTAGGGAGCCGGTCCAGCAAAGTCAAAAGGGGAAGCGTACTGGCGGGATTCTCGAGGAGTGCGGCTGTGTCACAGACCAGCCGCAGCCAGTCTGGGCGTGCTGCGGCTGAAGCTTCACGCACGGCCGCGCCCCGAACCGCCCGCGGTCGGGCGGCCGGCAGAACGCCTGAATTCGCTTTGGTAACGCGAGGCAAAAGATTTTTCTGGCGTTGGTGCAGAGCGCGGATTTAGTCTGCGCGCGCGAACAACCCCCTGAGCTAACTATGGACATCATCTTCAATTGCCCCAAGTGCGAACAAGAATTGGCCGTGGACAGCACGGGTGCCGGTTCGGAAATCAATTGTCCGGCCTGCGGGGAAAAGATCGTGATTCCGGCGGCCGCGAAGTCGCCTACTGCCCCGGCCGCGTCCCACCCTGCCCCGCCGCACGCACCGCATGACGCGGCGCATCCAGTTAATCCCATCGCCACCTCGGCCGCCGCCAAGGTGGAAATGCATCTAAAAGTGCCGGTGGGCAGCAAGCCGACGGAAAGTCTCATCAGCAAACCAAACCTGCCGTTGGAGGTTGCCGCCAAGAAGGAGTCCGACCGCACGATCCGGGTTAAGACGATCCGGCATACGGACTGCATCGAGGTCGGCCACGACAAGTTCGACGAATTCGTCACCAACTTTCTCCAGAAGATCGGCGAGACCAACATCATCAACATCAGCCCGCTCACCTACACGCACCTCGATATCGGGACGCAAAAGTTGATGACGGAATACGCGGTCCTGATCATCTACAAGGGATAGGCGCGCATCCCCGGCAAACAGCGACCCACCTCGCTTGACTTGCCAAAGGCGCGTCTCTAACGTGCGCGCATGATTCGTCGGAATCTTTGGATTTCATTGTTCGCGCTGGGCGTTTTGCTCGTGCCCTATCATTCACCGGCGCCCCTGATTTACACTCCGGGGGAGGGTTGGACGTGGGAATCCGTGGGCAGCGAGGGCAAATGGCGGCGCGAACGTGCGAAGGACCAATTGGAGGTGGCGCAGACCGCATTTGCCAAGCAGGACTTTAGCACGGCGAGGAAAGCTGCGCGGCGCGTGGTGAAAACCTGGCCGCTATCCGATTATGCGCCCATGGGCCAGTACATCCTGGGCCGCTGTTACGAAGCGGAAGGGGACGATGAGAAGGCATTTAACGCTTACGCAAAACTGCTCAAGGACTACCCCAAAAGCGAGAATGTCGGCGACGTGTTGAAGCGCCAGTATCTAATCTGCCAGCGGTTTCTGCACGGCCAATGGTTCAAACTCTGGGGCATTATCCCCGCCTTCTCCTCCATGGAACGCACCGCGGGAATGTTCCAGAAACTGTCCGACAGTGCGCCTTACAGTGACGTTGGTCCGCACGCGCAGTTGCGAGTGGGCGCGGCGTATGAGAAACAGGGAAACTTTCCCCTGGCCGTCAAGGCCTACGAACGCGCCGCCGATCGTTATAACGACCGCGACGTGATCGCAGCCGACGCTCTGGTCCGCGCGGGCATCTCGTACCAGAAGCAGGCGCGCACGGCCGAATACGACCAGAGCATGGCCGGCAAGGCGATTGAAACGTTCAAGGATTTCATCACCTATTACCCAAATGACCGCCGGGTGCCGGCCGCCAAGAAAGCCATGGAAGAACTCCGCGCCGAACAGGCCCGCGGGAATTTTGAAATCGCCAGGTATTACGAATCCAAGAAACGTTGGGCGGGCGCGATGGTTTATTACAACGAAGTGCTCTTGAAGGACGCGAGCTCCCCGTTTGCGGTTACTTCGCGGGAGCGCATCGAATCCATCAAGAAACGCATCGAAGGCACCAAGTAACGACCATGCGCCTCTCCGTCCTGGTCAGTTCCCTCGGCCTGGCCGCGCTTATCAGCGGTTGCGCCGGCTACCGACTGGGGCCGACGGACGGCCAGGTTGCCGGAGTGCGATCGGTTCAAATTGTTCCATTCCTGAACGACACGCTGGAGCCGCACCTTACCGACCCCTTGACGGCCGGCTTGCGGAAGGAATTCCAGCGCGATGCCACCTTCAAGCTGGACTCGCACGGGAAAGCGGACCTGGTGATCACCGGCAAGGTCACGAATTACCGCCGGCGCGTCCAGAGTCTGGCGCCCACGGACTTGGCCACCGGGCGTGATTACCGGCTCGAACTAACCGCCCAGGTCACGGTGCGCGAACGCGCCACGGACCGCATTGTCCTCAACCAGCCAGTGCTGGGCAGCACGCTGGTCCGGGTCGCTAATGACCTCACGAGCACCGAACGTCAGGCGATGCCCTTGCTCGCGGAAGATCTCGCGAAGCGCGTGGTGGCATTGGTGGCGGAAGGCAGCTGGTAGGCGTTGAACAAGCGCGACCGCCTGCGAAAAAGAATTTGTAAATTCGGACTTGCGTGCGTGAGTGGTTCTGATACGAATCGTTCGAGGTTCCAAACCCAAAACAAGGAAGGTATGAAAACACCACAACTAGTAAAACTGTCGTTACTCACCATCATCGGCTGTGCTTTGACGCTCTCGCCCTACCAAAGCCCAGCCCAAGAAAAGAAGAACGAAAACGCCGCAGAGAAAAGCGGCGGCGCCCAAGGCGAAGCCAGCAAAGCACAAAACACCCACCGAGCCATTCCGTTCCGAGGCAAAGTGGATGCCGTGGACAAGGCAGCCAAAACGGTCAAGGTCGGTACCCGCGTGTTCGCGGTGAGTGCCGAGACAAAGATACAAAAAGACGGCAAGGCCGCGACGCTCGAGGAAATCACGGTGGGCGAGCCGATTCGGGGAAGTTACCGGCAGGCGGACGACGGCAAACTCAACGCTGTGTCGCTGTTCTTTGGACTCAAGGAAGCGGAAGCTAAGGGGGCCGGCGACGGAGAAAAGCCGGCGAAGTAAACCACAACCGAGTAATCCGTAATCTAAGTTTTATCGGAAGGCAGGCGAAAGCCTGCCTTACTTCTTGCCTCAATTACATCCGCCACCAACTCGTCTTCGCTTTCTGTTTCGGTTGATCAGGGTTGGTGGAGCGCTGCATCAGCAAATGGGCGCGCGCCAATTCGAACGCCATCCGGAACTCGTCATAGCTCAAATACCGGTCGCCGGGGTTCTTGGACAGCACCTTCACCAGACAATCATTCGTCGCCTGGCTGACTTCGGGCAAGACCAGGTTGGGCGGTGTCAATGGCGTGTGCACATGCGCCGCCACCAATTCTTCCACCGTGGGCGCATCGAACGGAACGTGTCCCGTCAACGCGTGATACAGCGTCGCGCCCAGGCTGTACATGTCTGAAAGAAAGGTTTCCTTCTCGCGCTTGATCTTCTCCGGCGCCACGTAGTAAGGCGTGCCCTCGGTGACGGATTGCGACTCGGCTTCAGCATCCACGGTCCGCGCCAGGCCGAAATCCACGAGCTTCGGTTCGCTGTCGCTATCGAACAGGATGTTGCCCGGTTTGATGTCCCGGTGCAGCAGGTTGTGCTTGAGGGCGAGGTCGAGCGCGGATGCGATCTTGATGCCGATGTCGAGCACCACCAGTTCATCCACGCGCTGTTGTTTCTCGATCCGCGAATCGAGACTGCCGTGATCCGCGAGTTCCATCACGAGGAAGGTCAATCCGTCCACCTCGTCAAAGGCATAAATGTGGATGATGTTCGTGTGATTGAGCCGGGCACACGCCCGGGCTTCGCGGTAAAATCCCTCCATCGCCGCCGGGTCGCTCTTGAGCTCATTCTTCATCAGCTTCACCGCGACCATCCGCTCCAGAACGGTATCCCAGGCGCGATACACCGTGCCCATTCCGCCCGAAGCCACGATGCTGCGTAGTTCGAAATGCCGCATCATCATCGGCATCATCACGGGGTGGCCGCACTTGGTGCAGGGAACGGTGGCCAGCGGAGGGAGATCGCCCCGAATGAAAACCTTGGTGTCACACCACCCACAGGTGACCATGCGCAAACTGGCTTCGCTCATTGTGATTGGAATGTAATCACGTTCCCCCGCCACGACAAGTTCCCGCAGCGTAAACTTTCCCATCAGTTTGCCAGCCGGTAACGCCCAACTCCTTGCTTGCACTCCCCTGCTCCATCCCTAATCTCTGCCCGCTTTATGGAATACAAGATTTCAGAACGGGCGGCTTCACTCTCCCCCTCGCTGACGTTGGCCATTGACTCCAAAGCCAAGCAGATGAAGGCCGAAGGACAGGACGTGGTGGGGTTCGGCGCGGGCGAGCCGGACTTCGATACGCCGCAACACATCAAGGACGCCGCCGCCAAGGCGCTGGCCGATGGGTTCACCAAATACACGCCCGCCGCCGGCATCCCGGAATTACGCCAAGCCATCGCCGACAAACACAAACGGGAAAACGGACTGAGCTTCAAGGCGTCGCAGGTCATCGTTTCCTGCGGGGGCAAACACTCGTGCTACAACGTCATCCTGGCCACCTGTCAGGCAGGCGATGAAGTCATCATTCCCGCCCCCTACTGGTTGAGCTATCCCGAAATGGTGAAACTCGCGGGCGCGACACCGGTGATCCTCAACACGTCGGACAAAACGGAATTCAAAGTGACGCCGGAGCAACTGCGCGCCGCCATCACCCCGCGCACCCGCCTGTTCGTGCTCAACTCACCGAGCAATCCCACCGGCTCGGTTTACACGCCGGAAGAGATCAAGGCGCTCGGCGATGTCTGTGTTGAGAAAGGTGTGCTCATCATGAGCGACGAGATCTACGAACATCTGCTTTATGATGGCGCCAAGCATCAGAGCGTTGCCAGCTTCTCGCCCAAACATCTTGAACACACGATCATCGTCCACGGCTTTGCCAAAGCCTGGAGCATGACGGGCTGGCGGCTCGGTTGGTGTGTGGCGCCCGAACCGATCGCCAAAGCCATCGACGCCGTGCAAAGCCATAGCACCAGCAACCCGACTTCTTTTGCCCAAAAGGGTGCAGTCGCTGCATTGAACGGGCCACAGGATCATTTGAAGTCCTGGCTCGGCGAGTTTGCGAAACGCCGCACCTTCGCCTGGCAGAAACTCAACGCCATGTCCGGCATTTCCTGCGTGAATGCCCAAGGCGCATTTTATCTCTTCCCGAACATCAGCGGCACGGGACTAAACTCCACCGAGTTCTGCGCGAAGCTGTTGGAGCAGGAAAAGGTCGCCGCCGTGCCCGGCATCGCCTTCGGCGCGGACGACTACATCCGCCTGAGCTACGCCACGAGTCTCGTGAATATCGAGAAGGGGTTGACCCGCATGGAAAAGTTCTGCGCCGGTCTCCGAAAGTAATTGCCGACCTCAACGAGCCAGCCGCGTCAGCCGGCGCGGCTGGCTCATTTCAGAAAGTCACGTTCGATCTGTCCCGCGAGTTCGGCCACCGCCATCATCAACTCACCACGACGCTCGACTTCCGCTTCATCCGCTGAAAGATCTATCCCCTGCGCAATGACCGCGGCATAGCGTTTACTGAGTGGCTGTGCTTCGTCGTGATTGCCCAGCTCTCGCACCAGCCTCATCACCAAGTCTGCTTGCCGCCGCGTGGCGCGAATAGCTTTCAACGCTGCTGATGCCTCGAGTTCCCCGGCCATCACCTGTTTGAGCAGGCCGCAATCAAACGTGGCACAACGCTTTGGTCGATCGGCGTAGACGCGACACAGCTTGCCATCGAAGCACGCGCACGGCTGGACAAATGCCGGCTTGCGGTTTTTCCGGAAGAATTCAATCCCAGCCTGCGCAAGCTTTTGCGCGTCATCGCCGCGTTGCAGTTCCACGTCACCAAACAACACCCCATTGCAGCAGAGCCCGCAGTTCGGACAGAGCTGGGCGACAGCCTCGGCGGCGTCTGACGTAGGAGCTTTCACGCAAAAAGGAAAAACCGGCTTCCCGACAACGCAGGAAGCCGGTCGCGGATCATCCGAAAAATCAGCCTCCGACAGCCGCGCGGGCGTCCGCCGCGAGCGCCGTGCTCAGGTAGCGTTCACCGGTTGAGCAGGCCACCGTGACGATCATTTTGCCCTTGTTCTCAGGCCGTTTCGCCACCTCGATGGCGGCAACGACGTTTGCACCAGTCGAGATGCCGACCAGCAAACCTTCTTCCTTCGCGAGGCGACGCGCCATCGCGAACGCGTCGTCGTTGCTTACCTGAACGCATTCCACGATCTGCGCGTTACCCTTCTCATCCTTGAGATGAAGGTTATTCGGCACAAAGCCCGCGCCCGTGCCCTGGATCTTGTGTGGGCCAGGCTTCACCGGCTGTCCGGCGAGCGTCTGCGAAATCACGGGTGAATCTTTCGGCTCAACAGCGATGGCTTGAAAGCTGGCCTTCTTGGCCTTGATGACTTCCACGCAACCGGTGATGGTACCGCCCGTGCCAACCGCGGCGACGAGAATGTCGATCTTCCCATCCGTGTCCTCCCACAATTCCACTGCCGTGGTCTTCTTGTGAATTTCCGGATTGGCCGGATTGTTGAACTGCTGGGGAATCCACGAATTGGGCGTTTCCTTGGCCAGCTGTTCCGCTTTGGCAATGGCGCCCTTCATGCCTTCCGTGCCGGGGGTCAGCACCAAGCGCGCCCCCAACATCGCGAGCAGCGTGCGGCGCTCCAGCGACATGGTTTCTGGCATTGTGAGTATGAGTTGATACCCCTTGGCCGCGGCGACGAACGCCAGCGCGATACCAGTATTGCCGCTGGTGGGCTCGATGATGACTGTGTCCTTCTTTAGCGTGCCGCTTTTCTCGGCGTCCTCGATCATGGACATGCCGATGCGGTCCTTGACACTGCCCAGCGGATTAAAGAACTCGCACTTGAGCAAGATGGTGGCGTCGAGTCCGGCAGTGACCTTGTTGAGTTTGACTAGCGGCGTTCGCCCGACAGTTTCCACGATATTATTGTAGATTCGGCCCATAGCTCTATTCCTTTAATTGGTGTTGATAGCGGAGGGAGTTTGGTTGCATTAAGCGAAGGCGGGCAAGGATTTTTTCTACCCAATCCCGATTGTGACGGTCGTGATTCGCGTAGCGACATTCGGAAGAATGTCGGAATTAATCTTCGTGAAGATTGCGGCGCTCTGCGGAGTGTCCGCCCCGATGGTGGTAAATGAATTAAAAAGTCCCTGCCCAACCTTGCGGTCAGACAGGGACAAATCGGGGATGGGAGTTCGCCAAGCTCTCTTTCCCGTGCTGACATTAGGCGCTCGTCTTTCGACGGCTGCCAGCTTCCCGACGCTATTCTCCACGGCAAGCGGAGTTCGTTTCGGCCTCGTAGCAGGGCCGGCCAACGTCTTGCGGCGTTGACTTTCGAGTGAGGCTTTTCAGCTCGCTTCGGCTGGTGGTTGCGCCACCGGCTTGCGAACCAGGTCAAGACACATCTGTAATTTCGTTTCCGCGTCTTGACCGTCTGGCATTGGTCAGCCACCGCTTTTGACGGTGCGTTTGCCAAGGCCACGGGTCTCGCCTCTTAACTCTCAGGTTGCCTTTCGTTCACAGACCAGCGGTGTCGTTTTTAACATCGCCGGCACTTTCGGAAGATTTTCACGCGGCCTGCCGCGCCTGCGTGTTCTCCCCGGTTCGTGCGCTCTGTTTGTCCGCCTTTCGGCGGTTTTCTTCGGGCGGTGGCAAACGGTTGATTGCCTCCGCCAGAGTCGCCCGTCCCGTGCTGATGCACAGTAGCAACCTTATACCCTCTGGGTAACTGCGATTCACTCAAGCTCGAAACCCGCCTGAGCTACTTGATCCGGCTGGGAACGGTTTCTAATCGTTCCGCACCGCCGAGTTCCTTTTTCGCGTATACTGACGGCCCGCGAAGGCCGCCAGAGGAACTGGTGAATTCTGCCTCTTCCCACCGGCCTTTCAGCCTGCTTTCAGAGGAGCCGGGTCAACCAGCCTGACCCAACCTTTCCCCAGTCGCCTGGGATCATCCTTGAAACTTTCGGCGACTCATTTTCACTTACCGCCGTCCGTCTCAGTTCTTTCAATGAACTGCCGACATCTTATCGCACTTCGCGCAACTGACCACGATTTCTTATGAACAGCTTGTTCACTGACGCACGAAAAATCTCCACACGCGCAACACGCTTTGAAATCAATGCCGACGCGATTTCGCGAATTGTCACGAGGAAATTATTCACCAAAAAAGCACCGCGAAAAGAGGCGGTGTGAACAAGTTGGCACTCAGGGAACGACGAGTCGGAAGAACTGCTGCGTGCCGGTGACGACGTTGGTGTAGGGACTAGTCGCGCCCAGAATGTTGGTAAACGTGCCGGCGAGCGTTGGTGCAGCCTGCAAAGCAAATCTGGAGTCGGGCCAACTCGTTATCACCTTGTTGCCCTGTTGTTGGATTCGCAGTTCAATCGGAGAAGGCTTTATCCCAGCATACTTGATTACCGCCCAATCCCGTCCGTCATTTGGTCCGTCCGAATTGCCCACAACATACACTTCGCCTTTATCGGACACGGCAATTCCATTTGCATTATCGTCTCCGCTCTCCTTAAATCCGTCAGACCGGTTGGTCCACAAGGTTTCACCGCTAGCCGAATAGGCGATGGTCATCCAATCAATTTCCGATGAAGTCGTAAGGCAAGCGTAAACATTGCCATCCGAGTCGGCTATGAGACTGCTTTGTTGACCGGCTATTCCGTCAGAATCGAAGAAATAATTAGTCCATATCGGAGTTCCGTTCGAAGCACAGGCTATCGTGGCAAAAGCTTCATCCCAAGTCCAAGCGACATGAACATTCCCACTATTGGCCGCAACCACTCTCGGTGGAGATCCCACGCCGTTTGGTTCTTCGAAAATATTGGTCCACATGGGCACACCCGTTGACGAATACCGAACCATTGCAACCCGATCATCATCGTCGATCGTTCCCGAAAACACTACGTCGCCGTTATTGACTACGGCCAAGTCTGTCAGGCGATCATAGTTATTCATTTCACCACCGAACCAATTCGTCCACAACGCGTCGCCACCCGGAGTGTAAGCTAAGGTCACCCAGTTGCCGGCTGAGGTTCCGCCAACATGGATATTGCCGTTGCTCCCAACACCAATTGCTGCAGGTTTGTCAGACAAACCTTGCGGACTCGAACTAAAGAAATTTGTCCACAACGGCGTGCCGGCATGAGAGTACGCGATGGTAAAGATGTCGCCTGAAAATATTTCTGTTGTCTCGGTCAGATACACATTGCCACTTGATACATCCGACGCGATACCCGCTGGAAGAAAGAGCGCCCCATGGATGTTGGGAATACTATAACGGTTTGTCCACAAGGCCGCACCATCTGGTGAATAAGCGATCAAAGAATATTGAATTTGGCTGAGAAATGATGCGGACAAGACATAAACACCTTGACCGCCCCTGCCTAGAGCGATGTCGTAGCCCACTCCCGCAATCTCGCCAAAATGATTGGTCCACAAAGGCAAGCCGTTGCTGTCATACTTGATGGTTTGCGTCACCAATTGCCCTGCACTCCTCGTAGCCCCGGTAACGTAAATCTGGCCAGCCTTATCCACGGCTACCGCCCTCGCCCAATCATCACGATCGTCTGGCCCGTTATAACGGTTTGTCCAAAGCGGCACGCCAGCTTGAGCAAGTGCCGAACAAGTCGCCGCAAGCAAACCCGCAAGCAACACTAATCGACCAAAGGTGTGCCTGATCATTGAGTCTTCAAGGCGCTTGTTGTTGAAGAATACCAACAATTCCTTTTGGGCCGCCGAATCCTTAGTTATTTGCACGACGCTGATTCTTCTAACAGCAAGGGCACTGATTGCCAAACCAATTTCAGCGACAGACTGCTCATGCTCGTGATAAAAGCAAAAAGGCGAGCCTCGCGGCTCGCCTTGAGAACTTTTCGTGGGAGTTTACTCCGTCGCAACTGGCTCGGGCTTGGCGCCCATTTCCTTGTCGCGGTCTTCCATCGCGGCCTTGCGCGAAAGGCGGACGCGGCCTTTTTCATCCACGCCAAGGCATTTCACCCAGATTTCATCGCCCATCTTGACGATGTCCTCGGTCTTCTTCACACGGAAGTTCGCCAGTTCGCTGATGTGCACGAGGCCGTCCTTGCCCGGCAGGAACTCGACGAACGCGCCAAATTCCTTGATCGTAACAACCTTGCCGCGATAGATCTTGTTGATCTCGGCTTCCGCCGTCATGCCGGTGATGTGATCCACGGCAATCTTCATCCCCTCCGCCGAGACGGAGAAGATGTTCACTGTGCCATCATCCTCGATGTCAATTTCGCAACCGGATTCCTCGACGAGCTTCTTGATGTTCTTGCCGCCCGGTCCGATCAGTGCGCCAATCTTTTCCGGGTTGATCTTCAGCGACGTGATGCGCGGCGCGTACTTGCTGATCTCCTTGCGCGGCTCGGCGATGGTCTTCGCCATTTCACCGAGGATCGCGAGGCGGGCAACGCGGGCTTTCTCAATCGTCTCGGCCATGAGCCCGTGGGGAATGCCCTTGAGCTTGAGGTCGAGCTGGAAGCCGGTGATTCCCTTCTCCGTGCCGGCGATCTTGCAATCCATGTCGCAGAACGCGTCTTCCCAACCGATGATGTCGGTGAGCAGTTGATACTTGGAGATCTTCTTGTCCGCGCCGTATTCGGTGCAGATACCCACGCTGATGCCGGCCACGGGACGAATCATCGGAACACCGGCATCAAGCAATGCGAGCGTACCACCGCAGACGGACGCCATGGAGGTCGAGCCGTTGGATTCCATGATCTCGCTGGTGACGCGGACGGCGTAGGGATACGTATCGAGCGGAAGCATCGGTTCAATGCTGCGTTCGGCGAGCGCGCCGTGGCCGATTTCGCGCCGGCCCGGCCCGCTGATGCGGCCGGTTTCACCGACAGAGAAATTCGGGAAGTTGTAATGCAGGAGGAAACGCTTCTCGTTCTCGCCGCCGGTGTAGGAATCGAATTCCTGTACGTCATCACCAGTGCCGAGGGTGACGAGCGAGACCGCCTGGGTTTCGCCACGCACGAACAGCGCCGAGCCGTGAGCGCGCGGCAGTATGCCGACTTCGCTGGAGATCGGACGCACCACGTCGAACGTGCGACCGTCAAGGCGTTTGCCGCTTTCAAGGATCAACTTGCGAACGGCTTCCTTCTGGATGTAGTAGAAGGCGTCCTTGATGATGAAATTGGTGACTTTCTCAGCACCAAACTTCTCGACGAGTTTCGCGCCCACTTCGTCTTGAATCGCCTTGCAGGCGGCTTCGCGCGCGAGTTTGCCGGGGGTAAGCAATGCCGGCACGAAACGGTCGCCAGCAAGCGCCTTGGCCTCGGCGAGCACGTCGTCCGGAGCGAGCGTCAGCGTGATTTCACGTTTCTTTTTGCCGGCCTTGGCGACCAGTTCTTTCTGCGCCTCGATGAGCGGCTGGCAGCATTCCTGACCAAACTTGAGGGCGGCATTGAAATCGGCTTCAGTAATCTCCTTGGCCGCGCCTTCATACATGACGATGTCGGTGGCGTTGCCGACGTAAACGAGATCGAGATCGCTCTCTTTCATCTCGGCGTGAGTCGGGTTCGCGATAAACTTGCCGCCAACGCGACCGACGCGCACGGCACCAAGCGGACCGTCCCAAGGAATATCGCTGACCATCAGCGACGCGCTCGCGCCAATGATGCTGAGAATGTCAGGATCGTTCTCGCCGTCCGCGCTGAGCACGACCGTTTGGACCTGAACTTCGTTATACCAGCCCTTCGGAAAGAGCGGACGAATCGGACGATCGGTGAGCCGGCAGGTAAGAATTTCCTTCTCGGTCGGCCGGCCTTCGCGCTTGAAATAACCGCCGGGGAACTTGCCCGCCGCGGCGGCTTTTTCGCGATAGTCAACCGTCAGCGGGAAGAAGTCCTGGCCTTCCTTGGCCTTGGTGGCCGCGACGGCCGCGACGATGACGATGGTCTCTCCGAGTTGAACTGTGACGGCACCGTCAGCCTGTTTGGCGAGTTTGCCGGTTCCGATGGTAATCTGTTTATCGCCGACTTGGGCGGTTATTTTATGTGACATGGTTCTTTGAACCGCTGCCCCCGAGGAACTTCAGTGAACTCCGATCGTTTCGGAGCTGAATGAAATCACTCGAGGCAGCGGAGTTTAGGGATTTCGGGTTTAGGTTGAGCCGGGGGCTCTTGTTGATTTCAGGAGTAAAAGCAACCGACCGGCGCAAGGCCGGTCAGCAACTCCCGAGGAAACTTAGTGGCGAAGCTTGAGCTTCTTGGTGACCGCCTGATAACGGCTCACGTCCGTGTTGTGGAGATAATCCAGCAACCGCCGGCGCTGGCCGACCATCACCAACAGACCACGCCGGGAGCTGTGGTCTTTGGCATTCGTTTGCAGGTGCTCGGTCAAATGGTTGATGCGTTGCGTGAGCAGCGCGATTTGCACGTCGGCGGACCCTGTGTCCTTCTCGTGCGTCTTGAATTGTTCGATCGTCTTGGTCTTGGCTTCCATATCTTCGTTTCAATAGAAATGACGCGACATCGTAGATTTTGGGCGGCTGGCTGTAAAGCCATTTCCCAAGCAAATTTGGCTTGGTTTGGCACTTGCCCGCGGCCAGCCGATTTGAAATAACGCACTGAGTGACAATTGCCTTTGCACCATCGGACCGAGCGCGCTTTGATTGCGCTTTGCGTCGGTTCGATGAAGAAAACTCGCGCGATCCGAATCAGGAAATCATCGATGGCCTCGCGCGCCCGCGCGAACTGGCTTACGCCGAACGGCTGACCGAATGGGTGCTGCGACTCGCGCCCGCAGCATCCGAGGCTTTGCGACTCGCCGCCCGCTGTCAACACATCTGCCGCTGGCAAGTCCCGCGGCACTCGTATCCCATGGACCGGGCTGGTTACCTCAAGTGGCGGTCGGACCTGAAAAAATTTCACGCTGAGACCTCGGGAAAGATTCTGCGCGAGGTGGGTTATTCGGAAGATACCGTCCGTCGCGTGCAGGAATTGAACCTGAAACTAAACCTGCGCAGCGATCCGGAAACCCAGATCCTGGAAGACGGGTTGTGCCTCGTATTCCTGCAATACCAGTTCGCGGGGCTCGCGGCCAAAACCGCGCCCGAAAAAATGGTGACCGCCGTGCAAAAGTCCTGGGGCAAAATGTCGCCGGCGGCCCGCGCCGCGGCCCTGAAACTCAATTACACGGAAATGGAGCAACGCTTGCTCGCGAGTGCCTTGAATTCAGGCACGCCCCCGGCCTGAGCCAGAGCCCAACCGAAACCGGGACGTTGGCACGAATCTTCCTCCCTATGGGCCAGAAATGCGGGTCTTGTCATCCGAGCCGCTTTCGTTTATCAGACGCGTCAACCGGAGTCGTATCGCCGAGCGTCGGAATAACAAAACGAACATGAAAATAAACACGTTGCTCTCAGCGGCCGCCTTGGCCCTGGTCGTACTCTCCACTGGTTGCTCCACAGTCATGTGCGGCAAGAATCAAACCGTGCCGGTCACCTCCCGCCCCCCGGGAGCGGACGTCACCGTTTTCGACAAGTACAATGACGTGATCTTCAAGGGCGTGACGCCCTGCGATGTCACGCTGGCCCGCGGCGATGGGGACACCGGCGCCGGCTTCTACAAAATCACGGTTGTGAAACCCGGCTACGAATCCGTCGAGGTCGATCTGGTTGGCAAAGTCAACCGCGCCTATCTCGCCAACGTGATGAACGCCGGCATCGGCATGGTCACGGTCGATCCCTATACCGGCGCCAAGTGGACGTTGGTACCGATGGAGATCAATCCGCACCTGGTATTGACCGGCCAATAAACGAGGCCACCACCCGATTTGCGCGCAGGATATCAATCCTGCGCGCTTTTGTTTTGGGCCTGGCGATTGGTTGGTGCGGGCGCCACATTCGCGGCCAATTCCTTCAGCGCCGTCTGCAATCGGACTTTCAGGCCCTCCATGATCGGTGTGGTCTGGAGCCGGGCCGGGAGTTTGGCGATCGCCTGAGCCGAAGCCTGAAACGCTGCCGTCGCTTCCGCATTCCGTCCCGCCTGCCTTAAGATCATCCCCTTTTTTTCCAACCACAACTCGCGGCGATTTGCCCGTTCCGTGATTGTCTCCAGCCGACGGAGGGCCGCGTCGTAATTCTTGCGTTCAAGTTCCAGTTCAACCGCCCGCGATTGCAGGGTAACAATGACGCCCAACCGCTTCTGGCCTTCGTCAAGTCCTTGAATCGCCACGTCCCGGTCACCTAGCCGCACAGCCAGTTCCGCCCGCTCCAGATAGTATTCCGGCAACGGATCAACCACGAAACTCAGCGCGCGATCATAGTCGGCCAAGGCTGGTCTCAATTCGTTCGCCGCGGCCCGCATTCGCGCCCGCTCCACCATCGCCAAGCCATCAATTGGGGCGCGACGTAAGTAATCGTCGAAAGCCTGGCGGGCTTCGGTTGACCGCCCGGAATCGCGCAGCAACCGGGCGCGGGTTAGTCCGACCGCAACCAAGTCGGGCGCCAATGCGCCTGCGCGATCCAAGTCGGCGCTCGCTGCCGGCCAGTCCAAATGCAGTCGATGCAGATCGGCCCTTTCCAGAAACAGGCTGGCGTTTGTGTCGTTTGTCGCGATCTGTCGGCTAACCGCCGCAATGCGAAGTTCGAGTTCCCCATGGCCAAACGAACTGCAGATCATCGCCCCAAGTAACACCAACGCACCACCAAGGAAACCCGTCAGAGGGTGCTGCCGAACCAGGTTGACGGCTGGTAATTGGGTTGGCGCAGAGCGCATTGGAATCATTTAGACGCCCTCTTCGCCCCAAAATCAAGCCGCCCCGTCCCTGACCCATTGTCGGAGGAAATTTCGGCGGTAGATTGGCCGGGTAAGAATTAGTGCCGGGCGGCCAACGTTCTTCCGCGAGGTTCCCCACCTCCGCTCCCTACCGTTGGCCGCCCGAGTCCTTCTCCAAGTCGCCGGTTATCCAACGGAAAATAAAAAAGGGCGGCCCCAAAGTTATTACCCAACAGTCGGAGCCGCCCAAGTCACACATCTACAGGATGCGCAACCGCCAACAGACTTCCATGTTTCCCTTCGGCCCGCAAAATGTAGTATCACGGAAAAGGTGATACGCAGATGTTCGGACAGTTTTCCCGGGACAACGCGTTAGAGCACATTTAAGCCCTCATCACCCGGGCTGCGACCTCTAGCTTCGAGCGCGCGATTTTCCCTGAAAAACAAATACCTTGCTCGCCCAGCGGACCTCGCCGCGTGATTCAGTTTGCTTGACCAACGTCCGTTCGCCCTTCCAAGCTCGCGGCGGAACATGCCAGCATCCGAAACCATCGCCTCCCTGCGTAAACTTTTGGGTGCAGGGAATGTCCTGACTCAACCCGAGGATCTCATTCCGTATTCGTTTGATGGCACTGCCGCGCTAACGCAATTGCCGGGTTGCGTGGTCTTCGCCACCAAAACGGACGAAGTGGCCGGCGTGCTGAAGCTGGCGAACCAATCCCGCATCCCCGTCGTCACTCGCGGCTCGGGCACGGGCCTCAGCGGCGGATCGCTGCCCAGCCCCGACTGCATTGTTCTCTGCCTGACCCGGATGAATCGTATCCTCGAAGTAGATCGCGCGAATCTGACCATGCTGGTTGAACCCGGCGTTACCACCCAGGCCATCGCCGACACCGCCGCGGGCGTGGGGTTGTTTTATCCACCTGATCCGGGCTCGATGAAGATTTCCACCATCGGCGGCAACGTGGCGGAAAACTCCGGTGGCTTGCGCGGACTCAAATATGGCATCACTCGTAATTACGTGATGGGCCTTGAAGTCGTTCTGCCCGACGGCGAAATATTGTGGACGGGAAACAAGTGTGTGAAGGACGTGGCGGGCTATTCCCTGCGCGACCTGTTCATCGGCTCCGAAGGCACGCTCGGCGTCATCACCAAGGTTTTGCTTCGGCTCATTCCAAAACCCGCCGCCAAGAAAACCATGGTCGCGACCTACGCCGACATGGGTCAGGCTGCGCAAACCGTCTCCGACATCATCGCCGCGCAGATCATTCCCTGCACACTCGAATTTCTCGACCGCACGACGATTCGTTGCGTGGAAGATTTCGCCAACGTCGGACTGCCGCTCGATTGCGAAGCGTTACTGCTCATGGAAACTGACGGCCATCCCGCCGCCGTCCTCGAAGAGGCCGCGAAGATGGAGGAACTCGCCCGCCAGAACGGCGCGCTCGAAGTCCGTGTTGCGAAGGACGACGCCGAAGCTTCGAAACTGGCCACGGCCCGCCGTAGCGCCTTCTCCGCCCTGGCGCGACTCGCGCCGACGACGATTCTCGAAGATGCTACCGTCCCGCGCAGCGAACTGGCCAAGATGATCCGCTTCGTCGCCGAGGTGGCGAAGAAATACAATCTCCGGGTCGGCACGTTCGGCCACATGGGCGATGGCAATCTGCATCCCACGTTTCTCACCGATGAACGGAACAAGGACGAAATGCACCGCGTCGAAGAAGCCTTCAAAGAAATCTTCGACGAGGCCATCCGCCTCGGCGGAACGATCACCGGCGAACACGGTGTGGGTGTGGCCAAGAAGAGCTTCCTGCCAAAATTTGCCGGTGGCGCCCAAATGCGCGTCATGCGCGAACTCCGGCGCGCGCTCGACCCGAATGGCATTCTCAATCCAGGGAAGATGTTTGATTGATGAGCGCCGCGCACTCCCATCTCAAATCCCTCGATTATTCCATCGTGCAGCAGTGCATGCACTGCGGCCTTTGCCTGCCGACTTGCCCGACCTACGACGCGACCAAGCTGGAGCGCAACAGCCCACGCGGACGCATCGCGCTCATGCGCGCCATTGCGGATGACCGGCTCGAAGTCACCAAGGCATTCGGTGAGGAAATGTATTTCTGTCTCGGCTGTCTCGCGTGCCAGACGGCGTGTCCAGCCGGTGTGAACTACGCCGAACTGTTCGAACACGCCCGCGCCGAGATTGAGGAGAAACAAGTCCTCGCCAATCCGAAGCGCAATTTCATCCGCAGTTTCACCGTGCGGTGGTTATTCATGGATTTGCACCATCTGGAATTGCTCGGCAAGGCGCTGCGACTCTATCAGCAACTCGGGCTACAAACTTTGGTGCGACGCAGCGGCATCCTGAGGCTGCTGCCCAAACGTCTGCGCGAACTGGAAACCACGACGCCGGAGGTTTGCGAGAAGTTCTCCGCCGAACTCATCGCACCGGTAACCCCCGCCGCCGGACAGAAACGTTATCGCGTCGCCATGCTCACCGGTTGCGCGCAGGACCTGACTTTCAGCGATGTAAATCGTGACACTGTCGAGGTTCTAGCCGTGAACTGTTGCGAAGTCGTCACACCACCGGAGCAAAATTGCTGCGGCTCGCTCCACGCGCATAATGGCGAGTGGACACTTGCCCAACAGCTCGCGCGGCGAAACATTGACCAGTTTCCGCCCGGGCAATTCGACGCCATCATCACCAACGCCGGCGGCTGCGGGTCGCACTTGAAGCACTACGCCAAGCTGCTAGCGGATGATCCCGTCTATTCGCAGCGCGCAGAGCTTTGGGACGCGAAGGTGAAGGATATCCACGAGTGGCTGACGCAAATTAAGCTTCGCATTCCGCACTCCGCACCCCGCACTTCCATCGTCACCTACCACGAGTCCTGTCACCTGACGCACGGGCAGAAAGTGGTTTCTCAACCGCGCGAAATCCTGCGGGCGATTCCCGGCTTGAAGCTGGTCGAGCTGCCCGAGGCCAGTTGGTGTTGTGGCAGCGCGGGCATTTACAATCTCACCCAGCCGGAAATGGCCGGCCAGATGCTCGACCGCAAGATCAAACACATCAAGTCCACCCGCGCGACCGTCGTGGCCACGGCGAACCCCGGGTGCCTGCTGCAACTCATCAACGGCGCGAAGCAGCACGGGCTGAATCTCCGCGTAGTTCATCCCGTCACACTGCTCGCCGAAGCTTATCGCAATTCGTAGCCGCCGACGTGAGGAGGCGGACATCGGCGACTTCAAATCCGCCTCCTCACGTCGGCGGCTACTTCACTTCGCACACCCAAACTTCGACTGGTTTTCGTTCCTGGAACTTCGCATCCTTTTTTTATGCGCACCAAGCAGCAGATCATCGAACAGCTCAAGAACCCCGGCGTGATTGCGGTCGTTCGAGCCAAGCGAACTGACCAGGCAGTACCGCTCGCTGAAGCATTGGTCGCCGGCGGCGTGATCGCGGTGGAAATCACGATGAGCACGCCCAACGCCATCGCCGCCATTCGCGAGGCCGGCGCAAAACTTGGCGACCGCGCGCTCATTGGCGTCGGCACGATTCTCGAACCCTACGATTGTCAGGCCGCACTTGATGCCGGGGCGCAATTTGTCGTCAGCCCCATCTGCCGCACCGAACTTATCCCGCTCGCGCACGCCGCGAACAAGCCAATCATGCTCGGTTCGTACACGCCCACCGAGGCACAGATTGCGCATGAGGCGGGCGCCGATTTCATCAAGATTTTCCCGGCCGACGCGCTGGGGCCGAATTACATCAAGGCACTGCGCGCCCCTCTGCCCCATCTGCAAATCGTCCCCACTGGCGGTGTGGATTTGAAGACGATCGGTGAATTTCTCAGAGCCGGTTGTGCTGCCGTCGGGGCCGGCTCGTCGCTTATCTCGAAGGATATGCTGGAGCGGGACAACTGGCCTGCGCTCACCAGAATGGCGGCAGAGTTTGTCAAGGCGGCGCAGTCCGCGCGCGGGAACTGAGTCATTCGTTGGCTAGCTGGCTATTCGTTCGAGCAGCCGGGCTTTGACAATCTCCCCAAGGCAGTGGATTTTGACCGCCTTATGAAGCCCCTGTTGCTCTGTAACTGGATTGGATTGGTGTTGTTCGCGGTCGGTATCCACCCAACGTTGGCCGGCCCGCTCACGCGCGTGCCCGCCACCACGCTGGCCATGCCGGCTTCGCCTCCGAGTTACAATTATACTTCCGTCAACGCCCTGGGAAGTCTGACCTTCCTAAATCCCGTCGCCATCGCCTCGCCGCCGGGTGAGACCAACCGCCTGTTCGTAGTCGAAAAGAACGGCGCCATCATCGTGATCACCAATCTGGCCGCGCCGACGCGGTCCGTCTTCATGACCATCTCCAACCGCGTCATCAGCACGGTCTCCAACAGCGGCGGGTCCGGCGAGCAAGGACTGCTCGGCCTGGCGTTCCACCCGGGTTACGCCACCAATGGATTTTTTTATGTGTTCTACACCACCACGAATGAGACCACCGTCGGCGGGAGCAATTTGCGCCATGACGTGTTATCGCGCTTCACCACCAACGCCGCGGATCCGAACCAAGCCCTGACCAACACGGAATTGAAACTCATCCGCCAGCGCGACGAGGCGGATAATCACAATGGCGGGGACCTCCACTTCGGACCGGACGGCTACTTGTATGTGTCACTGGGCGACGAAGGCGGTGGCAATGATCAATACAATAACAGCCAAACCATCACGAAGGATTTCTTTGCCGGCATGTTGCGGCTCGATGTGGACAAACGCCCGGGCAGCCTGAATCCCAACCCGCACGCCTCAATCGTGACGCCCACCAATTACGCCGTGCCGCCGGACAATCCGCTCGTGCACACGAGCCTGGGCGGCGACTGGAACGGAGTGTTCAACGGGACGAATGTCGGCAGTATCAACCTGGTCCGCACCGAATTCTGGGCGGTTGGCCTGCGCAATCCGTGGCGGTTTTCCTTCGACCGGGTGACCGGCCACCTCTATTGCGGCGACGTCGGCCAGGGCACGCGCGAGGAGATTGACGTCATCGTGCGCGGCGGGAATTACGGCTGGGCTTATCGCGAAGGCACGTTTCCCGGCCCGAAGACGGGACCGCCGGGATTCACCCACATCAATCCGATTCTTGATTACGACAACAACACTGAGGGTGTCTCCGTCACTGGCGGCGTCGTGTATCGCGGCAGCCGGTTCACCGAACTGCACGGCGCGTACATCTTCGCGGATTACGGCGGCACTGGCCGGCTGTGGGCCTCGCGTTACAACGGCACCAATGCGTCCCCACGCCAACTGCTGTTGCAGGACACGGGCATCGCCGCGTTCGGCCTGGACCCGAGCAACGGCGACGTGCTTTTCGCCGACGTGAATTCCGGCATGATCCGCCGGATGGTTCGCAGCACCGCGACGAGTCCGATCCTGCCAGCCACGCTGGCGGCCACCGGTGCGTTCACGAACCTGGCGACCCTCACGCCGCACGCGGGCATCGTGCCGTATGACCTCAACCTCCCCTTCTGGTCGGACAACGCGCACAAAACGCGCTGGTTCACGGTCACGAATCTCAACCGCACCATCGGCTTTAACGCGAACGGTAACTGGTCGTTTCCCACCAGCTCGATCTGGATCAAACACTTTGAACTGGAGTTGACCAATGGCGTCCCCGAATCGCGGAAGCGTTTGGAAACCCGTTTCATTGTGCGCACCACCAACAGTGTTTACGGCGCGACTTATCGCTGGGGCAATTCATTGACGGACGCCACGCTGGTGCCGGATGAAGGCACCAACGAAACGTTCCTGATCTACGGGGACAGCGGCATTTTGCGCACACAGGTCTGGCATTATCCGAGCCGGACGGAGTGCGTGATTTGCCACACGGCGGAAGGCGGTTTCGCGCTGGGATTCAACACGCCCCAACTCAACCGGGATTTCGATTACGACGGCACCATCACCAATCAGATCCGCGCGCTCAGCGACGCGGGATACTTTGGCACCAACGTGACTGGCTTCCACACGCTCCGCTCGCTGGTTCATCCGACCAACGGCGCCGCGAGCCTTGAATACCGCGCCCGTAGCTATCTTGCGGCTAATTGCGCGCAGTGTCATCAGCCCGGCGGTTCTGCGCCCGGCTACTGGGACGCGCGCCTCTACACGCCCGGCCCGAGTGCGGGCATCATTGAGGGTGAACTGATCAGCAGTCTCGGCGACACGAACAATCGCGTGATCGTTCCCGGCTCGATTTCCAACTCGGTCCTGCTGACTCGCATCGCCAAGCGTGGAACGGGTCAGATGCCGCCGCTGGCGACTTCACTCGTGGACACCAAGGCGGTCGAATTGATCGCTGCGTGGATCACGAATGATTTGCCGAGTCATCTCACATACGCAGAGTGGCAGGTCGCCAACTTCGGCTCCACCAACGCGCCCGACTCCGAGCCCGCCGAGGATGCCGACGGCGACCGCGCGTTAAACTATTTCGAGTACCTGACGGCCACTGATCCGAATGCCGCCACCAACTTCTGGGGCATCACTGCGCAACCGGCGATTGACGGCGTGGCGATTCTTTACCCGCAGATTGCCAATCGCGCGTTCGAGATTCAGTCCAGCACCAACCTCTATGAGTCCGCTTGGCGGCCGTTGGACGTGCCCGGTAACGAGCCTTTCCTTTGGATCACGAACCGCCCGGGCGCGCTGCACGTCCCGGTCACAAACGTGCCGGCAACGTATTTTCGCGCGCGGGTATTTGAACCTTGAGTGAAATTCCGATTTGAATTCTGGCGCCTCAATTTTACCATCCGCCTCCATGAGTCCGGCTCAATTCAGCCTGCGCCGCGCCACAGTGGATGACCTCCCTGCCCTGCGCACCCTCTGGGAGTCCATGAAGCTTCCAGTGAACGCGCTCGAAAAACGGCTCACTGAATTTCAAGTGGCCAGCAAAGCCGACGGCAACGTGGTCGGTGCGGTCGGCTTCGAAATGCATCAACGCCACGGCCGCATTCACAGCGAGGCGTACTCGGATTTCTCCGCGGCTGACATCGTGCGACCCATGCTCTGGACGCGCCTCCAGTCGCTGTGCAGCAATCACGGGGTGCTGCGGCTCTGGACGCAGGAGGTCTCGCCGTTCTGGTCGCACAACGGGCTCAAGCCGCCGCACGACGAAGCCGAGCGTGCCAAGCTGCCCGAGGCCTGGCGCGGAATTGAAGGCGACTGGCTGACGCTGAAACTCAAGGATGAGGAAGCGATTGCTTCGCTCGACAAGGAATTTGCGCTGTTCATGGAGTCGGAAAAGGCGCGTTCCGCCGGGGCGCTGGACCAGGCGCGGAAACTCAAGGCGGTTGCCACCGTGGTGGCGCTTATCGCCGCAATTGGCGGGTTTGGCGCCGCGATTTATCTGTTTCTGAACCGCGAAAGTCTCCGACAGGTTTCCCAACCGGGCGCCGGCGATCCGGCGCAAACCGTCGACGCGACCCCCGCCGCGCCAATCGAATCGCCAACCGGGCCACTCACCAACACCCCGACCACCAACAGCGTCACACCGCCGGCAACGGCAGAGTGAATTCGTCCGCGTGGTAGGAGCTGCGCACCATTGGTCCGCTAGCTACATGCACAAAGCCCATTGCTCTGGCCTGCTCGCCGAACTCAGCGAACTTCGCCGGCGTGACAAACTCCTTCACCGGCAAGTGTTTCAACGTCGGCTGAAGATATTGGCCGAGCGTGAGAATATCACAGCCCACCGCGCGCAAATCTTCCATCGCAGTAATCACCTCGTCGTCACGTTCGCCCAAGCCCAGCATCATGCCGGACTTGGTGTAGATACACGCACCACGACGCTGCTTCACCTTCTGCAAGACACTCAGCGACCGCTCGTAAGTTGCGCGATGCCGCACCGTGGGCGTCAGTCGGCGGACGGTTTCGAGATTATGATTGAAGATGTGCGGATTCGCCGCCAACACCATTTCAATCTGCGCGTCGAGGGCGTTGAAATCCGGCGTGAGCACTTCAATGACGATCCCAGGATTCAGCTTGCGCACTTCCTCAATCGTCCGCCGAAAATGATCCGCCCCACCATCCGCCAGATCATCGCGCGCCACAGCCGTGATGACGACGTGCTTGAGCTGCATCCGGCGCGTGGCTTCGGCGACGCGCTGTGGTTCGTCCGTTTCCAGCGCGAACGGCTTCGCCGTACTCACCGCACAAAAGCCGCAGGCCCGCGTGCAGCGATCCCCCGCAATCATGAACGTCGCCGTGCCCTTGCTCCAGCATTCCCAGTGGTTCGGACACTTCGCACTTTCGCAGACCGTGTGCAGCTTCAGTTCATCCAGCAGCGAGCGTGTGCGCGAGAATGTGTCCGCCGTCGGCAGCTTGATGCGCAACCATTCCGGCAGCCGCGGGCGCGGCCTAACTTCAGTAGTCGTCATTTGCTTTGCAACTTCTTCCAAAACCGCTCTAACTCTTCCGGCCCAAAATCCGCCAGCACCTCGCCATCCACATCGATCACGGGCGCGAGCGTCTGACCGGACAACTCCACCATCTCATCAAATGCTTCACTGTCTCCAATCACATCAAGGGTCTCATACTTGATGCCATGGTCCTTCAGCCAGCGCTCGGCTTTGTGACACCAGCCACAATAGGGTTTGATGAAAAGGCGAATCTTCACGGATTTATCGTAGCAGCCGACATGAGGAGGCTCTAACTTTTCTTTGGTTTAAGCCTCGTCACCTCGGCTGCTACCAAAACTTGTTAGCCGCCAATCTGCGCCTTGTAAGCATCGGGTGTAAGCAACGAGCCGAGTTCAGCCGGATCGCTCAGCTTGATCTTATAGAACCAGCCGCCGGCAAATGGTTCGCGATTCACCAACGCTGGGTCATCCACTGCTGCCTTGTTGACCTCAGTGATTTCACCGCTGACGGGCGAGTAGATGTCGCTGGCCGTCTTGACGGATTCCACCACGGCGCAGGCTTCCCCAGCTTTCACTTTGCGGCCGGCCGCCGGCAATTCCACGAACACGATGTCCGTGAGCTCATGCTGCGCGTGGTCGGTGATGCCGACGGTGGCGACATCGCCCGTGACGCGCACCCACTCGTGCGATTTGGCGTATTTCAGATCGGAAGGAACATTGCTCATAAATTTGTCCGCAGATTACGCAGATAGGATAGATTTATCAAAACCGATTCTTAATCGGCGACAATCTGTGAAAATCTGTGGATCAGCCTTTCTTGTAAATCGGTTTCTGAACCACCGTCGCCTTGAATTGTTTACTACGAATCTCGATGCCAATCTCCGTGCCCGCTTTCGCAAACTCCGGTGGCACGTATCCCAGCCCAATCCCGTTGTTCAGCGACGGACTTTGCGTCCCGCTCACCACTTCGCCCACCTTTACGCCGTTGACCCAGATCGGATAATGCGGACGCGGCGGGGCGCATTTCTCAGCCATGGTGAACGCCACGCATTTCTTTTTCACTCCGGCGGCTTTTTGATCAGCTAGCACACTACGGCCGGTAAACTCGCCCTTGTCGAGCGAAACGAAGAAACCGACGCCCGCCTCGATTGGTGTGGTATTCTCATCGAGTTCGTGACCGTAGAGTGGATAGCAAACTTCTGTGCGCAACGTATCGCGTGCGCCCAGGCCACAGGGTTTGATGCCGAATGGTTGACCTTTTGCGAGAATCGTTTCCCACACCGCGAGAATCGCCGGACCCTCGCCCACAACTTCAAAACCATCCTCCCCCGTGTAACCCGTGCGCGAAACCAAGACGCCGCCATGCGAACACTTGAAGCCGCCAATCTCGTTCTTCTTCAAATCAGTGACTCGCGGCACACGCATCGCGGAGATGGACGCGCCAGGAAAACAATCGTCTATGAACTCCTTCACCCGCGGGCCCTGCACCGCCACCGCCGCGTACTGATGCGATGCGTCGGTGAGCTTCAAGTCGCCGCTAAACTTCGTCGCCTGCGCCTGCAGCCACGCCACGTCCACTTCGATGCGCGAGGCATTGATGATAAGCAGATACACATCCTGCGAGAGGCAATACGCGTAGAGGTCATCAATCACGCCGCCGCTTTCGTTACACATCAGCGTGTACTGGCCAAGTCCGGGAGTGAGCTTGCGGATGTCGTTCGTCAGTGTGCGATTCAGGAACTCCGCCGCGCCCGCGCCGCTGACGGTGACTTCGCCCATGTGCGAGATATCGAAGATGCCCGCAGCGTTGCGGACGGCGAGATGTTCGTCGGTGATGCTCGTGTATTGCACGGGCATTTCCCAACCGCCGAACTCAATCAGCTTGCCGCCGAGGTTCTGGTGCGCCGCAAAGAGAGGCGTGCGTTTCAACATATCTCAAGGATGAGGAAGGAAACGTGGAGTGACAACCTCCCAATTCGTGGGCCGCGCTTACGTCCAGTTCAACCCCACTTCTCCGTCCGCATCTGTGCCTTGGGCACGCCCATTTCATTTACCACCAGATGCTCGGCGAACTCCACCAACGGATTCGGCCCGCACGCGTAGAAGACCGTGTTCGGCAAATCATGAATCTGTTCACGTACCCAAGCGGGATCAATACGTCCGCGCCGCCCAGTCCATTTGTCCTCGGGATGTAACCTCGTGCAGGTGACGTAGAAATTGAAATTCTCGTTCTCCAGCGCCAGCTCGCGGAATTCGCGATCGAAGATGATATCGTTGGTCGTGCGCACGCTGTAGAGCACCGTGATCTTGTTCTCCAGTTGCCGCCGCGTGGCTTCACGCGCAAACGCACGAAAGGGCGTCACCCCCGAGCCACCGGCGATGCACACGAGTTGTTTGCCCGGCTCAAATGCCGGCAGAAACTTTCCGACCGGTGGAATGACGAACATCTTCTGTCCGGCCTTGGACCAATCCACAATACGCGTGCCCATTTTGCCTTCGCGCTTCACCGTTACTTCGTAGAAACCGCGATCGAGTGCGCAGGACGAGAGCGAGTAGGCGCGTTTGTATTCCGGCGTGTCCGGCCAGTAAACGGTGATGAATTGTCCCGTCTTGAAATCGGGATTGTGGCCGTCGGGCCATTTCAGGCGGATTGTTCTGGTGTCGGGGAGTTCGGGCGTGACCGACTCGATGAGCATCTCAACCGGTTCTTTCGCCATAGGTCAGCAGTCTGCTCACTTGGCGGGCGCGGCGTCGAGGCAAAATTCCTACAGGAACACCCCCCTCCGCCTCAGTGCGAATTCAGGCGCGTCATTACTTCCTGCGCGAGGACTTCGTAGGCGGCGGCGCTGGCGCTGTATTTGTCGTAATGGATGATCGGTTTGCCAAAGCTCGGCGCTTCCGCCAATTTCGTGCTGCGCGGGATGACCGTTTCAAACACCCGCTCGCCCAGCAGATTCCGCACTTCACTCACCACTTCATTCGAAAGCTTGGTCCGCGCATCGAACATCGTCATCACGACGCCGAAGATTTCCAGGCGCGGATTCACCCCGCCCTCGCGCAACTGCGTGAGCACGCGATTCATCATCGAGATCCCTTCCAGCGCGTAATACTCGCATTGCAACGGCACGAGGATGCCATCCGCCGCGGCGAATGCGTTCAGCGTAAGGATGCCGAGCGACGGCGGGCAATCCACCAGGATGAGATCGAACTTGTCCGAGGCCGCGATCGGCCTGAGCAGCTGCGCCACCTGATGCAGATGATTCTCCCGGCGCGCGAGTTCGAGGTCCGCGCCGCACAGATCCACTTCGCTGGGAATCAGGCTCAACCGCTCGAACGCTGTGGACTTGATCTTGTCGGGCAGGTTGCCTTCGCCGAGCAACACGGGATAAGCGCTGTGCCCTTCAATCTTTTCCACGCCCACGCCACTGGTGGCGTTAGCCTGGGGATCGAGATCGAAGAGCAGGACGCGTTTGCCGGCTTGGGCAATACAGGCAGCGAGATTGACGGCAGTGGTGGTCTTGCCCACGCCGCCCTTCTGATTCGCGACTGCGATGATTCTGGTTGGCACCGCCGGGATTTAATGAAATGCGGCGATGCGATTCAAGCGAACTCCGCAAATCTCCCGCTCCGCCACGATTCTCCTCTCTGCGCTGGGGAGAAAGGTGGCCGCAGGCCGGTAGTGTGCCTCGTTCGTAAATTATCGGGATGTAAGGGTGAGGGGTCGAACACCCTCGAAACACGCGAACCATTCTGCCACGAACCTCCACGGAGGAGGACTTGACCACAGATAAACACAGACGAACACAGATTCAAACCAAAGCTCTGTAGGGGCAAAAGTTAATAGCCCAGGGCAAGCGAACAACGTAAGCGCCGCCCTGGGTCAACGTCCCACAAAATGATTCTCCCTCTCCGTGTTGCGGAGCAATGGGGAGAGGGATTAAGGGTGAGGTGAGGTGAGGGAGAGCTTTGCCGGGTGGGGCGAGGCTACTGACGAGCCGGCTCGCGGGGACGCTCGCCCCACCAAATTAGGTCAGGCTGATTCACCCCTTAGCTTGCTCCCCATCCAAGCGAAGAATGTATTCTTCCGTGACCTCGCCTCGGCCATGGGCGAAACCCTTGTCGGTTCCGATGATCTTAAAACCGCACTTCTGCAACACTCTGATCGAACCCAGGTTGTCCGTGGCTGCTCGCGCGAAAATCGGCCGCTCCCCTACCAACTGAAGCATCCGCTGCAGCGCTTGCGTGGCCAATCCGCGTCCCCAGAACTCCCGGCCCACCCAATAGGTGACTTCCAGGTGACCTTCAGACGGATAACACGCGATGTGACCCGCCACTTGTCCCCCCACGACAATCGTCCGGTTGATGTTTTGCGACGCCTTCAAAATCTTATCCCAGTGCGCGTGGAAAACTGCCTTGTCCTTTCGATCTTTCGCGACGAATGCAGCCATCCGGATCGCTTCCGGGTCGAGTTGATGCAGATAGAAAGACTCGAGATCAGCAGGCTCGACTTCCCGAATGGAGATACTCTCGACGTTACTCATGGTTGTTTGCCTAACGGCAAAAGCATCAGCGGATGATTAAGTCGCGCGCGAAGGCCTCCGGATCAAAATCAGCGCGGCCAAATAGGCAGCGGCAACGACATCGTAGGCAAGACACCAACCCGGCCACCATTCCGGGACACCAGGGTTCGCTATCACAGCGGAATGAAAGAAGTCAAAAACTCCGTGAAGTGCCAGGCCGGCGACCACGAGCCAGGGAATTTTCTTCCGAAACCCCAGCGCAGCCATCGCCACAAACACGAGCGCAGGGACGGCCTCCGCGACAAGGGAACGGGTGGAGTTGGCGATCACCGCAAAGAGGAGATACAAGGTCGCAATCACGATCAACACGACCGGGTAGAAGCTGCGCTCCTTGTCGAAACCGATCACAGTGCCGAACAATCCAACCGCAGTCGCGGCGGCGATTCCAATGGCGTATTCCATTTTGTTTCTTCGAGGCGCGGTGACTATGCGAGCCTAACGACAAAAGCTGAGCGGTGCAGCGACATTATTGTTCCATCTGACTGCGGTAGGGCGGCGTTGCTGCGCCGTCCATAATCTGGGAGAGCAGCAGCTCTGCCCACCGGAGCGCGATACCCTCGCTCGCGGTTGCGCATGGTAAGTCCCACATCTCAAAACGGTATGATTGAATCCAATCATTAACACAACTCGACAATACTTTATACTTTGCGTGGAGTTTCGCGTGCGCATCCGCCCGATTTCATCTCACGTCACAAGCCGGCAGGGCCCGGCTCAAGCGTTCCTTTCCCTGGGGTGTGACCTTCGTCATACTTAGGTCAACGTCCTTCAGCCGTGTCAGCTTCGAGAGGGTATTCACCGAATTATCCGTAATGCCCGTGCCGATCAAGTCGAGAACTTCGAGATGTTTCAAGCCAGCCAGTGCTTGCACTCCGGCGTCATCCACCGCCGTCATGCTCAGGTTGAGTCGTCTGAGATTGTCGATGGCGGCGAGATGTTTCATGCCGTCATTCCCAACTGGTGTCTTCACGAGGGATACCGAGTCGAGCGCCTTGAAACTTGCGAGAAGTTTTAGGTCCGAGTCCGACACGCTTGTACCGCTCAGCATTACGGTGCGAACCAACCGGTTTGTGTTCATGTCGAAGCGCGCCCCTATCTTGCGCAGTGCAACCATGGCCGCTTTGCCCGTGTCACCTTCTCCCATAGCCGGAAGTTTCCTTAGCTCAGCGTCTGAAAGCAAACGGAGTGACATCACCGAAAGCTCTGGCGTTTGGCCAGGTGAGGATGAGAACGACGTCGGCCTTGGGTCGCCAGGATTGATCGACGATGCGATCGTGAGCGTGTCTCCATCGCGCCTATAGATGCATTTTGTCGTGAAAATCTTGCCCTCATGCCTGATCGTTTGGTCCATCTCGCATGGATTCTTAGTCGCATCGGTTGTGTACCCAAATCGGTGCACATTCCCGCCATCATCAATAATCATTTCGGAGTTGGTGAATGTGATGAAAGCGATGGCCTTCGGCGGCCCATTCGCACGCTCCCCCGCTACCGAGATGTCCTCTGTTTTCCACACACCTTCGATGGCTCCAACCACGTTGGTTACCGTGCTGCAACATGTCGTGCGAAGAGCGACAATGATAATGAAGGCCAGCGCCAGCCGATGTATTATGCGCATCGTGTTGCCTATCTATTTGGTCTAACGACAAAAGCTGAGCGACTCAGCATCCGCTGAGCTGTGCAGCGACATTGTTGTTCCATCTGCCCGCGGTAGGGCGGCGTTGCTGCGCCGCCCAAATATGGAGCAGAGCAGCAGCTCTGCCCTTCCGAAGCTCGATGGCCTCGCTCGCGGCCGCCCTTGGTTAGGCCCTATTCGCTGTAACTTGTCGCAAAATACCATAATCCGTTCGTTTGATATGCTCCTACGGAATATCTTACCATCGTTGTCGTATCCTTTGAGTTGTTGCTCGTAAAGGTGAACACAATCACCTTGTCGGGCCTCACGTTCCATTTGATGCGGGATGGCACACTCTGGATAAATTCTGGCAAGTCTTTCTTATTCTCCTGCTGAAATGCTTCATACTCAGAAAAAGTCATCACCTTTGTTTCTGCGTGCCGAAGATCA